>Ga0315914_1000461_pt1 | contig 50683 bp, 28 predicted proteins | sample MpolenodulesMG_FD_203920 | JGI IMG/M metagenome (GOLD analysis project Ga0315914, IMG submission 203920) | Medicago polymorpha root nodule microbial communities from Los Angeles, California, United States - elongated nodules | ecosystem: Host-associated > Plants > Roots > Nodule | place: USA...
TCAGCCACCAGTAAGATTGAAGCTTAACTTTATCTAGCAATTGATTAATCGAAGCTTCTGTTTGGTGAAAAACCCGAGCATTCCTTTCAAGCCAAATCACCCACACACAAGATAACCATATAAGATGAAAAGAGAAGCAGTTGTTTTTTGAGAAGCCTCCTAAGGTGTCAAATTGATATAAATGGTATGGCACATGTTCAGGAAACACTACGTGGTAACTAAGCCAATGGGAAATACCATACCAAAGTTTACCAAAAAAATCACAAGAGAGGAATAAGTATTTTGCATCCTCCATCATACCACATCCACTCACGCATAACTGAGCATTTGGAAGTAAAATGTGTCTTTTAATTAGATTGTCCGTTGTTTGTAATCTATCCCGCAACAGACGCCAAGCAAAGAGACTAATTTTCAAGGGCACTTCCTTGTTTCAGATTTCTGACGTATGAGTTGCTGACAAGTTGTTGTTGGTTGGTGTTAACAGATGGTTATAAGCACTTGTGACGTTATAATTGCTGGAAGCATGTAAGTGCCAAATCCACCTGTCAGAATGATTAGGCTGCAAAACAATATTAGTTAAAATATCACAACACCCCCGCACCTTCTCCTCCCAAGTAAACAAACGACGCCGCCACTTCCAAGCTTCCCCCTCTTCCCACCACCCAAGCGAATATATTTCAGCCACCATTGTCATTTTATTATTAGCAAGATCAAAAAGGCGGCCAAAACTATTCTTCAAAACTAACTCATCAATCCAAGGATCCCACCAAAATAAAGTATGAGCACCGTCGCCTACCTTCCGCCCAACATTATCATCAAACCACCACCCACCTCCCACACCAACCCCATTGTTTATATTTATTAAATTATTCCACCAAATAGAGTTAAACTGCCCCTCCTCTACGATTATACCTCCTACCTCTCCATATCTACCTGTTAAAACTCTATACCACAAACTCCTATTTTCAACCCGCATACGCCAACACCATTTACCAAGTAATGCCAAATTAAACTCCCGAATCCTCCGCACTCCTAAGCCTCCATCCTCCTTTTTGGAACAAATAGTGTCCCAGTTAATCCAAGAAATTTTCCTAACCTCCTCACAGCCCCAAAAAAAAAAACAATTAAAAATAGATTCAATAGAGGAAATGATACCTGCGGGAGCTTTAAAGAAGGAAAGAAAGTAGACCGGAAGAGAGGACAAGACAGACTTTAGAAGAACTAAACGGCCACCCAAAGATAGATTTTTACTCTTCCAACCCGATAATCTGGATTTAATACGGTTAATCAAGGGTTGCCAAAATTTTAATTTGCGAGGATCACCACCTATAGATAGCCCCAGATATAGAAAAGGAACTCTGCCCAATTTACAATGAAGAATAGAGGCTGCCTCGGCAAATCAAGAATCATGAATATTAACACCAACTAACATACTTTTGTGGAAGTTCACTTTGAGACCAGATGTCGCTTCAAAGAGAATGAGTAGAGCTCTAATATTAGCCCAACTTCGATCCCCAATATTAAACTATTTTAATATTTCCCCTTTAATAACTTGTTTTAAACTATTTTTAATAACGAGAGGCCGAAATATAATTCGTGTCGTCCTTAAATACCCGTTAAGTTATATTTTATTGTTGTAACAGGAAAATATTTTCGTGCGTAAAAATGATTAAATTAAAGGGGTCGTCAGCGTTTGCTTGTTCAACACCGAATCTTGACTTTGTAATCTATTCAACCGCTTTCGCGCGTACGTCTTACAACTTCAAAACTCCGTTTGAAAAATAATCAATTTACGCGCGAAAAGTTATTCTTAGTAGAAAAACAATAATTTAAAGGTACCGTCGGCTTTCGTGCGTCCGTTACCGTATTTTAAACTCACAGACTCCCGCTTTCGCGCATCCGACTACGAGTTTAAAATACCTTTTTGAATATTAGTAATTTCTAAATCAATTAAAGAAAATGCTTTCCCTGTATTTTAAAGTCAATTTCTGAATTTTCTACGGTTAGATACTCTCTTTCGATATGAAACCGATATCACTTTATTTCAACTTTTGCTGTAAATATTTATCATTAAAAATCAGAATTTTCAGACTTAAAAATAATTCCTGTTATAATCTCTAATCATACAATCTAATATAGTACCATTGGTACGACGTTCATCACATTCCGGACTCTAAATGAAATAAAACAAATGAGTGAAGCCTTTGTTAATCACGGCAACAGGAACAGCAACGCAGCAAGTGAGAATAAATGAATAACATCAACAGGAAATTGAAAGTAATATAAACCGCAGCAGCACAAGTGTATATCAGCCGTAATAAAGTAATCAATTGGAATTAAAGTAGCAACAACAAATAATAACGAGAGTAGAACTTGGCTAAATGGAATAAAACAAAGGTACTAAAAGTATTAATATTCTAAGGTAGCATAAATGTTTGGGAATGAAAAGAAAAGCAACTGAAAATTGTAATCTGCTAATCGCAAATCAGCACTTAAAACTCGGAATGTAAGCCATTTCTAACTCACTAATTTCTTTCTAAAAAGTGTGGTGTCTCAAACTGATTCTTGAAGGTCTCTTTTATAGGCAAAGTTTCATTAGGAGTGCTTTTGAACGCGTCCAGTGAAGTGGTGGAGAAAATGCGAAGTGGGGGTAACTGCTTCTGAAAGTGGGAAAGAATTGGTATGTCTTTTACTCCCCACCGACTTCTGACATTTAACCTTTTTTTACCCTTTTTTTTCTTCTTTTTTCATTGTATTTCATCATTTTAACGTGCGGCGACCTTTAACCGACAAATACTTGAAAGAGATACACAATACCAGTATAACATTGCAAAAATCTATAAAATCGAAATCAAAAAATGTGTAAGTTGAACTAAAATAATAGTGTATTTTGCATGTTATCAGTCAACACCAAAATATGTTTGATAACAATCACTTTTTCACAAGCTTATAACTTATTTTTACGAGCTTATAGCGATTTGTAGTAATGGTAAGCTAATTCAAGTAGTTTATAACTTGTCATTTTTTATCTCAAACATTTAGCCAATTACCCCTGCAATCTTAGCTAAAAAAATAAATATTAATTAAATGCACATTTTTTTCTTAAATGCGACCCCTTAACTTTTTAAAGTTACAATTTTGGACACCTCACAAAAAAAAAACAACGTTGCAAAACTGTTGTGAAGATGCCACATGATCCAAAATAGATGACCAAAATCACAACTTTTTATAAAGATAATGGGTAAAAAAAAACATATTTCTCTAAAGCTTGAGGGTCAAAAGAGAATATTTTTCTAAAATAGAGGGCTAAGAGAGGATATTTCCTTAAAGATAAAGGGAAAACCAATTATATTTTTTGTAAGGGTTCTAAAATTAGAACTTTTTAAAAGTTAAGAAGTGAAAAATATATTTAAGCCATTTTTTATGTTATTTCATATGTATAATCTCTTTCAAATGATAAATTTTACAAATATTACAAATTCAATCAACTAACTTATTCGTTATTAGCTACAAACCAACTTATAAGTCATCTGTTATGTTTGTAAAAATAAAAGTCATATGTTATAAGCTCGTCTACTATAAACTATTTTTTTTACAAAATAGAGCCTTATTTGTTTTGGTTTTTTGAGGGGATTAGTAATCTATATGTTTTCAAGTTTTTACGGGAACTATGAACGCATTTTACTCAATATTTTTGGGTACAAATTTATTTAATTAAACCTATTTTGATTTTGATAATTATACACTAAAAACTTATACTATCAATTTCAATTCAAACTATACAAACAACTTAAATAAACTAAAGGCTTAATAATAGTTTTGACCTTCTAAGTATCAGGAAGTTGTGACTTTGACCCCCTAACAAAATAAAATACAATTCAGCTCCCTAAGTACTGCCCCTCTTACAGTTTTGGACCACAGACTAATTTTGACCAATTCAACACTGACGTGGACGCTACATGTGCAATTTTCTTAATATTTTTTTTAAACTAAGAATAAATAAAAATAATTTTGTTTTATTTTTATATTTTTTTAATTAAAGCATTACACACGTGACATTTTAATTTATTTTTAAATTGAAAATTACACATGTGGCGTCCACGTCAGCGTTGAATTGGTTAAAATTGGGGGAATGGATTGTCTCCTGTAAGTTTTTTCTCCTGTTTTCTCTCATGAATCAATCTCAGCCCTTCATTTTTTTTAATGACAGATCTATGGATAGAAACAAAAACTCATAAATATGATGTCGTTTTGGGTCTCTTCTTGTTTTCTTCACAAACTCATCTCAATCCTACTTCTTCACGATCACCCAACAACTCCATGATTCAGATCTTCACACTGGCTGTGGCAAATTTGATGTGGTCCAGCTGTAAAAGTGGTTGTATAAGATTGTCTGGGCACTTTTATAAAAGAGGAAGGGTTAAAGTTTTGGTTGTAACATTTGATCTAACATCTTTTACTTTGAAATTTTAATCAATGGAACCTAATTATTTTTATACCTTGCACTGTGATCAATGGAACATTTATCTTCTTGTCAACACTTTAAAATAACTTATGAAACTAATATGAAAAGTTGGACGAAATACTGCTGATATGATGTTAAGATCACTGGGTACAAAGTTATAGCAGAAAAAAAAAATTAGAATCTTATAACAACAAAGTAAAGCAAATAACATAATTGAAATTCTTCTAGATTGCCAAGTGACTTAAGGTACGAATTGGATTTTTGAATGGAGCATAAAACTAATTGTGAATAAGGTATGTGATTGTGCAGAGATGGTTTTGTGAGGAAGGTAAGAAAGAAAACAGCCAAAATCCATTTTATTGATTGTTTTTATTAGTTGTCGTGGATCGAAAAATGGAGGATTAGGATTGGCACGAGAAAACAGGAGAAAAACTAATGGGAGACAATCTATTCTCTAAAATTGATGGGGTCAAAATTGTAAAAGGGCAGTACTTAAGAGGTTGAATTATATTTTATTTTATTAGGACCCAAAATCACAACTTCCTAATACTGTTATTAAACCTAAACTAAAATCTCTCGAGGAATTGTATTCAAATATAAATTACTTTAATTTTAATTTACTCAAACAAAAATCAATCTTAAATAAATTCACACAAACTCAATTTTATTCATCAGAAAACCAAACATACACCAAAAACATAAAAAAAAAAAAACCCCTTTTTACCAACTTATAAAACTAAAAGTCTATTCTATCTATTTTATTTTATTTTTGCAAAATCACCTGAATTTCTCTAGTTTTTTTGGGTAGAGCTTATGAAGATAGTATAAAGATGAAGAAGAAATGAGGGAAGAAGATGAAGAAAGCGAGAAAAAAATTAGGTGTTGATGACTCATTGTAAGATACTATAGATTCATATGATCAAATGGTCCTATTTTTTAATAAAAGATCCGAAGGTAAAAATTAAAATAATTAATATGGTCTACGGTAGACCACCTATAATGTTGATTCATCTTAGACATTTATAGTTAAAGTTAACAGAAGTGGACCAAATATTTGAAGGACCGAAAAGAAAATTTTTAGAGTCATGAGACCAAATTAAAAACAAGAAATAAGTTAGGAGATCAAATTGAAAACAAGAAATAAGTAGTAACCAAATGATCAATTAAATCTTCTTGTTTCTTCTTTTGTAAAATCTCTCCATCAACTTCTACCACCAATCATGGTGTATGCTTATGTCAACTAAGCACAACTTATAAAATAAATATTTCTCTATTACTCTTTACAACACAAAAGTGTCTACAAACTAAACTAAACTTATGTCCAAAAACGGCTTATTAAGTTAAAAGAAAAAACAAAACCAAGTGACTTAATTGTTTGCCCCTTGTCTTCTGCGGATGATATATGTTATCTTACTTGATGGCAGAGGACGAATCTTTTCCCGGAATTCTTGTATCCGCTTTACCAGGACCTCTTCCTCGACAAGAGAGACATGTGCTTCTAGAAGACTGTCCAGGTTTGCCGGAGCTTTGTGTTCTCTACCAATGTATTGTACATGGTCGAGAACACAAAACCCTGCACAAAGACGTATTTGTTTAAGCATCGGAAGAAAATTACATCCCTCTCTTGTATCATGTTTAATCACGGAAATCATAGTTATATAATAACAAACTTGTCACAAAATAGCAATTGACCAGAGCAACTCATAGACAGCCCACATGCCATAGTATTAACAATTTCCACGGCCTCGAGGCGAATCTACAATTCTTGCACTGAAAAACGCCAAAATGATGTAAGTGACATAACCAAACCAGTCAATACAACATAAAATCAATCTAAAAGGATTTAGTTCCGATTCAAAAGCGAAAAAAAAGAGAGTAGATAAACATATACGGTCAAATGATTTATAGCAAAGCAAAAAACACTATTATTATTTATTATTACTTATTACACCAAAAGATACTGAGATGAAACTAGGAAGAGAAAAAAAAACATAACAGATGATAAACACAGATCTGGATGAAACTAAGAAACGGTTTGAAGAGAAATAGCAAAGCATACAGATTACGAAATTTTACCTAGCAAGTAGAGATGTGAAGAAGCCATATATAGTAAAACAACCGCAACCGGGAGAAAATCTAAGTGAGAGAGGTGAAACCGAGCTTAGATCAAGTATTGACTACATTGAATCGGAAGTATGGAGTGAGATTGAGTGAATTTGATCGACAAATGAAGATATAAGTGGGTTTGAGAGGAGAATGAAGAAAGTTGAAGCTGAGAAAGTGTGAGGATTTGGGTCTAGTAGGGGTTTGATGGTATGAGATGAGTGTGGAGTGTGTTTTTATATTGACGGCAGCACTGAAGGCTTCATCCATGTATTTTCAATCATATTTCTACTTTTTTGTTTTTTAAAAAATGGTTTTTTATTGGTACTAAATGCATATGGTAGGTATGTGTCAATGATAAATATAATTAAAAAATAACTTTTTAATATGTACAAATTTACATATAATAGAAAAACTTTTGTACTATTTACCTTAAATATGTCATTTTGCAAAAGTTTGATCCTAATTCAAACCATACCATGTTTTAAAAATGAGAAATGATATTTGTACAACCATTTTTTAACAATTTTTTGACAACTTTCTCTTTCATATTTACATTATGTTTTTATTCTCTCTTTTCCTTTTTCTTTCTCTATTGTTTTTGACCAATCAAATGAAAAAAAAACTAAGTTATCATGAAAGTTGTTTCAAAAAGATGTACAAATATCACTACTCTTTAAAAATTGCATTCGTTCTGAATTAGTGTTTTTGTTATGTCTTTTTTAGAAATCTCCCTTGATGTATAATGTTGATAACGATGACAATTGTGAAGAGGAAAAGCAATTGGTCAGTGTTATTCTAGCAACATTGTATCGATACAAAGCCTTTTTTGATTGATACTCTTCCATATCATCCACTACCTTTAAATCTGATCTCTAGGATGAAAGAACCCTCCAAACCTTGTGCCGGGAGGGAGAGATATTCTTTCATGGTCACAAAACCAAATCAATAATGTTTGGATACACACATAAAAAGATTCTCATCAAAATATTCAATCATCTTTTTTTATCAATTTCCTCCTTATTATTAAAAAAATATTTTTTATGTGTGTATGACCAAATACTTTTTCTTTGGTCTTGTGACCATAATAGAATTTCTCTAAAGGGATTAGTTTTTTTGTAATATATTTTATTTTAACTTCTTCATAAGAAAAAAAAAACTCCAACCACCCCTTATAAAGTCATCACGACACCTTTGTATTGAACAATGATATTTGAACAACTATTTGTCAACAACTTTCATGACAACCTCATTTTTCTCTCTTTTTATTGGTCAAAAACAATAGAGAGGGAAAAATGAAGAGAGATAGTAAGAATATAATGTGAGTATGAGAAATAAAGTTGTTAAAAAGTGGTTGTACAAATATCGTTTCTCCTTTGTATTTTGATCATTCTATCACTATCCGATTTGAGATCTATTGTTTGTGCTGGTGTTTTTTTTATGCTTTTTTTATTATTTTTCTTTGCTTGTGTTTCATTGTTATTTTTAGTTTGCTCCAAGATTGTACTTCACATGCTTGTTGAAATGTCTAAGAATGACTCTTTTATGGGTATCATATTTTGAGAAAGGGATTACGAGGCTATTACCGAATTCTATGTCCTCTCAATCTTAGTTGTGACTTGTCAACACGTGGTTAGATTGACCTTCAAAAACATTCGTGGTTGGATTAATCATGTAAGAGATGTCCTATAGTCAATACAAGCAAACACCAACAAATATATATATTTTCCTTACATGGATGAGATTATATATCGTAGATCTTGCATTATTTCTTAACTATTAGCTACATGTGATGAAATTAGGTTTGTTGTTAGGATTAATTTGGTTTCCGAAAGGTTCATGTGGATCATTAGCTTGTTTTTTACTATTTTAATCATTGGTGTTGATCTCAAAATTGAGATGAAGAATATCTCATCTCATAATTAATTTGATTATGTTATCTTTATTTTAGCATCTCATCTAAATACTAAATAAAATTAATTTTTTTGTCACAAAAAGATAACACTTTCATTTTACTAAAGTTATTAGATCATTGAATCTTTATGTACAGTCTATCGCAAACTTAATAGTAGCTCATAACTCTTTCCATCTTTACAAATAAGGTAATCACATAATTGGTATTTGATGGTGGTGATCAATACGAGATACATATTTTTTGAGAAGGAAAATGCTTGGCATCACGAAATTCTGATCACGACCGCATGGATTTCTCACACACCGCTTGCATTTTAAGTCTGGATTTTTCTGTCACTCGCAGACCTTCAATTCAATGCGTTAAAGCTTAACCACACCTAGCAGGTATATATTATTAGCCACATTTACATACACTTAACGTTTCTACAACTATGAATTACTCTTTCTTTGCAACCATACTAGACTTTTGACCTGCGCGACGCACGAGTCTTGTCGACTATAATAAAGATCAATGAATAATCTTTAACTCGTAAAATCATGGGTAGGTCAATAAACGCAAATTAAATTTATTAGATATACAATATTACAATTAAATTTGTGTCCTTCCATGACACTTGAATCTTATCAAATTTTACATTTTAGTTTTGAAATACTAATCAATTAAAGACTGTTATTTTATTTTATCACAATATATTATTGGAGCATTATCTTATCATTTTTTTAAAAAAAGATAAAAAGAATACAATATTATATTATTGCACGGGTCAATTTTATTTATTACTTTTATAGTTAAACATCAAAATTTGACTTATAATAATTGTTTTAAATTTTCACTAACATGAAAAACAAAGTCACTTCAATTGCTCTAAAAAGAATAATTACGCTTTGATATTTACTCAAAGTAATAATATATTTTTCCAACCAAATACATATCATATCTGCATATATCATAGAATTTAATAATAGAATATATCTTATACGTCTAGAAGTCCTAGCTCAACTGACAAATGCTGAAATTGTAAGGTCGAACGTCATGACCCGGGTTCGAACCCGGGACCTCACAATCTGTGTGAGTTTAATTTCAGTGGTTTACCACTTCATCTAAGACAAAAAAAAAACTTATACAATGTATTAATTATTTTGAAGATGTGTGTTTGGTTGAAGAGCTGTGTATTTTTCAAGGGGTATAACAATACATTTAATTTAATGCAGTTCATGGTTCCTAACAAAAAATTTTGAATTTCAAATTGAAGAAGTGCTGGAAGGAAATACATAATTAGGGTTAGCACTTAGCAATTAATGCGGATCATTTGGAGGGAATTTTCTAGGTTTAATTGTTGCAAACATAAAAAAAATATACAGAAACAATAGATACTAGCTTATTTACTCGGTGTCACCTGGGTTGCACATATAATATTTCTCTTTAGGTTGTATTATAATATTTATTCAAATTTTATATATCTTATAGATAATAAGAAAAACTATTACTCATTATAACCCACAATTTATCAAATAAACTATTAACATCTATCTAAAATATAAAATTAATATACTTTAGTTGAGTAAGTTGTAATAATAATCAAGAAATGTGTTTAGAATAAATAAAGAGGGCATATGTAAGAAAAAAAATTATTTCCCCAAATATAATATTGATTAAAATAAATAATCAAATAATTGTTTAAAATTTTCTCAATCAATTTACGATTTAAAAAGTAAATTATTTATTAAAAAAATTGGTTACAAAAAGTTTAGTTGAACTCCGGATGCTCACGAGGGTCATGACAGACCTCAAGCTCAAAGGGCATTTGCTTAACTACTTATAGATCATCCATCAAAGATGACATAACATCGACTACAACAATAAAACCCATGATCTTGCGTGTGATTTAACATCTTACCAACTGAGTTAACCTTTATTGAAAATTATCTATTAAATTTGATAAAAACCTATGTTGAGTTTAATATAATTTAAACTTAAGTTTAATGAAGGATAAAACTAAAAAACAAAGAAATAATTAGAATTAAAATGTAGGATTATATTTAAAAAGAACAAAAAAATTATTGTTTATATATATAGAATAAATTTTAGTAATAATAATACTAATCTATACTTACTCAAAAAAATACCAACCTATATTGTTTATAAAGAAATAAACCATTAATATCTATTATTTATACCTATAATTTTAATAAAAAAGAAATTAATTTAAATCAAAATTTAATAAAAACTATTGTTCGTAATTTATACGCATTAGTGCAATAAGAAGAGCAGACGGGAAGGCATGAAGTGGCCGTCTAAACGTTGATAATAATAATAATAATATCTAATTTTGTAAACATAAAAAAATTAAAATTAATATGAAAGGCCACATGCTCTAAAAAAGATAAATTTTTTAGAACTTGAATTAAGATTAAATGAAAAAAAATATTAAAAATGCATGTTAAAAAAAAGTATAAATTAAAAAAATGGTTCATTATAATGAAAATTTATGCGTATTTTGTTTAAATGTTTATGCTACTTAAAAGTCAAAACATTGAATGAAATATTTACCAGATATTATGAAATTAATAAATGTTTCTAAAAAAAAAATCAAAAAATGTATGTTGGTGAGATTTTATGCTAAATAGAAAATATATTTTGATCAACAAACAAAAGTTAAAATAATTTACATGGAGTGACATGAAAAAAATAAAATAAACATATAATAATGTTTTTTAATGAATAAAAATATATTCATTAAAAAAAAAGTCTACATAAACAATAGATATATACAAACGATGAACAACATGATAAGAATTAGAATGTCACAAATGAGGAGAAATATTAGAGATTGCTGTCTTTTAGAGAAAATTTGGTAAGTTAAATTGGTGTTACAAACCTAATAAAATTAATAAATAAGGATATCACCATTGTTTTGCACCTTTTAAAACCACCTTACGTTTGTGGCTCAATTATGGAGAGAAAACTTTTCAATAATTTAGAGCATGTATTTTTATTTATTAACAATTATCGTAAATTTTATTCAAAGGTCAATTAACTTTGTTGATACACCCAAAAAAAAGAGAGAGAAATCACTGGACAACTTATACACAATGCAATCATTAGTTATATTTTTGTGAAATAAAATTCGCTACATTTAGCATTTTTTTTATATTTTTTTCACTTGTTTTTATCGAATTAATGTCTATTAAGTCGGTACTTCAATCATGAAAATAAAGATGATCGTTAAAGACTACTTTTAAGAGAGGACATTAGTCTTCATTAAAAAAATTGTAATGCATGTAGCGCTAATAGTTTAAGTTCAAATGTGGTCCACTTTGTTTTGTTTTTTTAAAGGAAAATGTGGCCCACTTTATTATTTGAATGGTATATATAAATTTCAGCGTCTCCGCATGCATAGTTCGGTTACCATGAACATACATTATTATATGTAGGGGTTGGGGTTCGAACCTCGAACACCACTTATTTACCTTCAAAAAATTGAATTCTAATAATTAGGCTACTTGACAAAAAAAAATCAACTATTTAATAAAGAGAAACTTAATTAATTTTTTAAAAAAAGTTATTCAGTCAAAAATTAATATTTTGTGATAAATTAATTTTCTTTTGTCTTTAAAAATATAGCAAATTTTGATTATTTATTTTTCCCTATAGTTTATCAATCATGAAGATTCACTAATGTAAGGACATCTCAAGGCTCATATAATCTCCAACAAAAAGGTTCTCAAATGAGTTGAGTTTTAAGATCCACAGAATGTTTATAACTCTTTTACCAATTTAACCATTTCTTTGCTATAAGTATAACTTTGACAAAATATAATTACAACAAAAATATTTTGATTACTCATTATCTACACTAGTTTACATTTGACACGACAAACTAACGTGTCCTTCATGTATCTTGATTGTTTGACTCATGAGCACATAACGAAACTTCCACGACGTTGCTACGTATCTTCCTTGAACCTTCACATCTATAATTTTCTTCCTCATATCCTAAAATAACTCTTCCTCTTGTCACATACTATTATATATAGATTCCATTTCAGACAACTCTGTTCTTTATTTTATTTTATTGAGATTTATTTGCTTTCAAGATTTCATCTTAATCAAGACAGTGTTTGTTTGTTGCTGAATTGAAAAAAATGCTTCCAGGAGTTGAATGTGCTAGAAGGAGACGGTTGTATAAAAGCAAAGATGAAAGTGATTCTACAAAACGTTCATTTTGTTTATATACAAGAAACCTCAAATCCACAACTTCTTCACCCACAAGCTTTTTGAGGCAGAATCAGTACTCATACCCAGATGAGAAACTTGGAGGATCTGCTAGAGAAGCCAAAAGGAGATTAGATGAGAAGTTCACTGCGAGTATGAAGTCAGAAAACTACAAAAGAAGAAAAAGTCTTTTTTCGTGGCTTAATTTATTTTAATAACTTAGATCTTAATTACTTGGTGTCTTTGTTTAGAGTTGAAATTCAGTTTTTTGTTTTTGTAACAAGAGTTTCATTTAATATGTAATTGAAGACAAACCAATTGTAACCAAAGAAGATCCAGATACAATACAATGGTCTACACTTTCTTTTAGGTTATTGCCTCTTGAATAATGTCCCAGAAATGAAAACATTTGTTAGTTCGATCTTTAACATCAATATCATCAGATCTCAGCAACATAATGTCAAAAAAATTGTGGACCTGAATCAAGTCAAATGTGTAAACCTGGAACACATAGGGATAACCGTCTTTTAATTCAACCATGAAAATTTCCAAACCTAGCTACGAAGAACCGCTAGTTTGCACACCCCACACTGACCAAACTTGTTTAAAGCAAGCTTGTTCTACTACCATTGTAGTCCACCGGATTTGGTTGGAAAACTTGTAATGTTTATCGACCACCACCCTTATATTATAATGTTGAAATATGGTGCACAAGAATGAGTCAGTTTTCCAACCAATTGTCACTTGTTGATTTAAAACAGTGAAAAACATATTTAATGGTCTGAAAGCTTGAATTCCATTTCTGTTTTAGGAGTTTGCTTCTAAAAATTAAGTATCTCTCCTTTTATCTTTTTAGTTTTTTTCTGGTACAAAGAGAGAACCTCTTTTTTACTAGCTCAGACTAAAATGATTACAACTAACTTTTTTTAAAAGAAAATGTAAGTTAAGTATAAATTTAAAATGACAAAAGAAAGATTTGAAATGACCATGATGAAGGAAAACGGCAATAAAGATAAATTAAAGCTTTAAAATGAAAATGAAAATTAAATTGCAATGAAATTGAAATTAAAGATAAAAGTGTAAAGGAGCAAGAAATTGAAAGATAAGAAATAAATACTGGATCGAATTGACTGAAAATGCAATGTTGTGAACGTTGTAGTTAGAGACTCATCGACCTTTTCGTAGTTAGGATGTTCAGAGCCTACAAACTGGCAAAATTACTCTTATCTCTTAACTTAATTACATTTAATAACTTCGTTCTTTATCTTTTTTCGGGTCGTTTTGGTCCTTTCATGAATTAATATGTGGATTATCAATATTTAAATATATGATTTTAGTTTGAAATGTGTTTTTAGTGTTTAAATTTATTATCTTTTACTTATGTTTTCATATAAATTTTAAATGAGTTTAAAAAATTCATATACAATGAATTAAAAAGACAAAATGACCTGAAAAATAAATAAATAACGAAATCTTTGTTCAAAATTAAGTTTCGGGACGTTGAATGTAATTATCCTAAAATGATTCTTAGAAAAACTATTTTAATAAGGATTAAATAAATTTTTGATCCCTATAAAATTTTTAAATTTAAAATTTTAGTCTTTATAAAATTTTCTATCAATTTTTAGTCCTTAAAAACAAATTCATCACAACTTTTGGTTCTTGTATTTAAGTAAAATTGTGTGTGACGGAAGATAAAAATTTGTATTATTTTTCGTGGTCATGTTTAGTTTATATAAATCTCTAACGCAAAATTTTTTTTTTTTTTTTAACAGTTGATAAATTAAATATAAATTTTTAAGTTTTTAACGCTTAAAAAAATATATTATTTCATAGAGGAATACTAGCAACACACATTTTAACATACACTTTCAAACACACTCTTTTTGATGGATTTGGATATGCTTCGTTAGCAAATTCACACAGTTTGCCGCAGTAGCAAATCTCAGATGTCCGATCTGAAATGAACGGTCAAGATCTCACAGTGTGTGAAATTGTAGAAATATGTGTCATGAATTTGGAACCGTCAGATCATGGATTGGTGGTTGAGATTTGCTACTGCGGCAAACTGTGTGAATTTGCTACAACAACAAATCCAGATCCCTCTTTGATTGATAGAAATTTACATGGGTCCCACCAAATTATGTAGGTCTCATATAAATTTGATGGGTTTCATGTAAATTTTAACTAATCAAAGAGAATATGTGTTAAAATGTGTGTTGCTAACATTTCTCTGATTCATATTATTCTAAAAAATCAAATTTTTTTTTGCAGAAGAGATTGCTATAATAATATAAACATCTCGATAAAAAATTATTCAAAAATGTGAAGTATATATATAATTTGATTTAAATTCAGGCGGTAGAAAAAAAAATTTAGGGACAAAAACATACTTAACCCTTTTAGTAACTACTTGTTAAATGAAGGAGAGATAATTGAGCAACTAAATTTTTGATTTAAATATGAAGTATATATATAATTTGATTTCAAATCAGGCGCTAGAAAAAAAATTTAGGGACAAAAATATACTCAACCCTTTTAGTAACTACTTGTTAAATTAAGAAGAGCTAATTGAGCAACTAAATTTTTGATTTAATAACCAAGCAATTTAGCTCAAGTAACGAATCGTTTGAAAGAACTTGAGTTCAAATTTTTAAATAAAATAATTTTTTGTCAGAATATTCTCACATACCGGTTGAACTCCTAATAAGCAAGATCCTTTCACTGAGATCAGCAGGGTTACCGCAAAAATAAGTTGAGATTAATTATATTTTTTGTGTAAAAAATCATAAGCCACATGGAAGGGTCGGTTTGACCACATGATGCCACGATGGTGCATAAGCCTCAACGGCTAGTTTCCAGAATCAAATGACCGTTTGAGCAATAATAACAACACACTCCAAAAGTTTCAAAATCTCAGAAACACCGAATTCAACATAGACAATATCATAAATAATTTCAGGTACAGTTTTTCATCTCCAACAAAAACCTCAAACAATTTCATCAAACAACAATGGTGTACTCCAACTACACACCCACTTACTACTCAACTCTTCATGATTCAATCACCTCTTTCTGCAAAACCATTCTTCCTTTCAACTTCAAAAAACGTTCTTTACCTTCTGCAGAACATAGATTGTCTAAGCTACAATCCGACAACCTTAAATGGCAACAAGATTCTTTCCACCAAGTTTTGAACTTGATGGGTCTTCACAAAGAAGGAATTGTTGCTGAAACTGAAGTTAAAGCTTTCAAAACTCACTTGCTTGAGACCCTTATTTCTTCTCCTCCAGAACAAGAACACCCCATCATAATAAGAGACAAACTTCTGTTTTTGCAGGTTAGCATCAAATTTAGTACCCTTTGAATTCACCATTGAACTATTAAACCATTTTTAACTTTTTGTTTATTGTTTTTGGTTTTTTACTTTTTGAACCTTATTAGGAACTACTTTATGCCAAGTGCATTTCTGAAGAAGATTACCATTCTTCTAAAAGGCCATTGGTGCAAAGATTAGCAGTACAAGGAGCTAAGATTGATGCTAGAGACGTGATCGCGGGAAAATCAAAAGATTTAAAAGAGAATTCTGAAGAGGAATGGTCTGTGATTGATTTGAAGGATGATAAGAGTTTGATGAACAAGGAGAATTTGAATTCTAAGGGAAAATCAAGTCATGGATCAGCTTTGAAACAGATTAAAGGAGCAGCTTCAGTTTTCGGATTTGTTTCTTCTAACAAGCATGAAAAGAGCATATTTGATTCACCTCCTTTGCATAAACAACAAAGTGAAGGGAAAACTATTCTTATGGAGGAAAGTGAGCCTCCAAAACCAGCAAAGGAAAGCGGTGGTGGTTCGTCGAAGAGGAAACCATTTAGGACTTTGTTTCATAAGGAGCAGAGAGAGGGAAATGGTGGTGGGTCTGAGGTAGAACAAAGAGGAGGGAAATCAGTGAAAAAGCAATGGGGATTTGATGGATTGAAGAAATGGAAGAGAAATGAATTGGATGATGATGAAACAGCTCCTTTGCCTCTGAATCAGAGATCTGATAGTGAGGCTTTCTTAGCTTCATCTCAGTCTTTTACAAGAGCAGTTGGTGATGGACCAGATACCAAGTTGATCAAGAAGAAGTTGCACTCTGATGGTTCTCCATCTGATTTTTTCATAGATAAGGTATTCTTTTTTATCCTTCCATTATGTTTCAATCTAGCATGAACAAGTCAATTTAGTCTTAGTCTTAGATATCACACTCTCTTTAATGTTGAAGAGCACAAACTTACATATATTTTATGGATTAAAGTGACATATTCCGTATACTTTATGAACTAAATTGGATAGTTTAGAGACTAAATCGATGATTTATTCTTGATCTTATCCTTTGAGATAATTTTGGACATATATATTAAACAATTTGTTTGTGATTTATTAATAGGTTTTGGGAAACAACATAAAGAAGGAGTTGTCAAGAATCCAGACAGAACTTAGCAGCACAAACCCAAATCTTAAATTTTCGTGAGTATTTTCTCATTAAAGTTCATTTGGAAAATTGATAATGTTTTGCTTTGAAATGTAACATTTGCTGTGCGCAAACAGGAATGATCAGATGGAAGCAATTTCTACAAGAATTCCAGTGGATAAGGCTGATTTGAAAAACTACTTTCCCAAGTGAGTCAACTTAGTAATAAAATGTGGTTTCAGCTTTGGATTACTTAACAATTGATTTATGTACTCAATTTTTGCGGTGTTGTTTCTTATCTTGTGTGTCTACTGTGTTGAAGATCATGGTGTGACAAATATGGTGATGTTGTGTTGGATGTGGTGAAAAAGGAATTCAAAAACCACGTTGAAGAAATGGAAAACAAGCACAGCGTTTCAAGAGAAAAACATTTGTCCGGCAACTCAAAGCGGTGGACAACATTTGATGATGATGAAAACGTTCATCCAAATCTTTTTGGTCATCAGGATAATTCAGTTCGCAGTAGTAACATCAACCCATTTTCGCATGGTTATGCTGAGAGTACATGGAACTGATTAAGCTGAGGTCTATATCAGCTTCTTCCTCTAAGGAACTAATTAAGCTGAGATCTCTATCAGCTTCTTTCTCCAAGCAACATGCATGAATTTGTTCATACAAGCAAATGTTATTGTACTAGAGTATATTGTACCGGTAGTCAAGATTTTAATCTTTGAATCTATATTTCAAAGTTCAAACTCCTTTGAATATGTTCAAGCACTTGAACTGCGAGTGTGGAAACTCACTGGAGGAGTCTAATAATACTGTCAAGACTTTAAAATGACATAAAAAAAAACTTTAACTACTGTCTGAATTATCATTACTACTACTTTCATGCTTTTCAAAAGAAAATAGTACTACTTTCATGATTTCCGTATCGAACAGTGTTAGTGTCAAGGATCGAATCATGAACTTCATATCACTTAACTACTTGGTTGGGGTTCCATTCCATTTATTGAAACATCTAATCTTTTTTTTTTTGAAGGATTGAAAGATCTAATCTAATCATTTTTTTTTGAATAAATCTAATCTAATCATATTGTTAATTGGCTTGTGGGGGATATAAATAAACTATACAAGGAAAAAGGAATGTATGAGAAGACTCACGAAATTCGGATATAAAATTTCAAAATCCACGTTAAAGAAATGGAAAACATGCACATTTGCAAGAGAAAAACATCCCATTCATCCAAATCTTATTGTTCATCATGATAATTCAGTTCGCAGTCGTAACATCAAACCATTTTCCCGTGGCTATGCTGAGAGTACGACGACAACAAAACTTAATCCCACTAAATGAAATCGGCACACCATAATACTCTATCATACATCATATTTCTATCCAACTATACCGAGAGTACATGGAACTAATTAAGCTGGGGTCGATCAGCTTCTTCCTCTAAGGAACCTCATCCTCAGAAATTTTTCTGATGTTGGCAAATGATAGCCGTAGTAAGTAACATTAGTAGCCAAGATGTAAACCTCAAACTCCATGACGTGAGTTTTAACTATTTGACTACAAAAAAGATATTAACCGCTGTCTGAATTATCAATAATGCTTTTATGACATCAATATTTTCCATGTCAAACATTTTAGTGTTAAGTCGTCATTGCTACTTCAGTTTTGATAGGCATTTTCACATATATTTGACAATTTAAGAAACATGACATGAACCAATGTCAAATGTTAAGGAACTCAATCAACCCTATAATTATAATGCATAATTTCGCCTTATCTATTTCTCTCCTCTGTTAACACACTATAACAAACAAACAAACAAGGATTATTGGGGGAAAATATGGGTCTGGATACTGCAGTGACATTGCCACAATACAAAAAATGGAACCATCCTCTCAATGTTGCGGTAGAGCAAGAGGAAACACAAATAATTTGTCTCATTTCTTTCCTAGCGTAAGTAAGCAAGTACATTCACTCAAGTTCAATTCCATCTTTCTTAGCCAAATTATAATGATTAATTTGTCGGGGGGGGGGGATGGAAAATGTTGTTAGAAGAGATCTAGTCTTGAACCTTCTACATAGAACTTCTTTGGAAAATGTTGTTAGAAGAGATCTAGTCTTGAACCTTCTACATAGAACTTCTTTGGTGTCCCAATTCATATCACATGACTACTCGTTCGGGGTTCCTAAACATCTAATCTTATCATATTGTTAATTAGCTTGTCGGGGATGTAATAAACATGGAATAAGGAATATGAGAAACCTCGCAAATTCAGATATAAAATTTCACCTCCTTCATTAGCTATTTAGCAACTATCATTTGCCAAAAGGTCGGATGGATTTATCACTTATGGTTATTCAGTTATTCAGCATACACTTCACATCAATTTAATCTTTCAAGATTTCTCATATCAATTAGTCTTTCAACTAATTTTAAAGTGAAATCAAGATGATCTGTCAAGTTCTCTGTGATTATCAAAATGAACCATTTTGATGATACTAATTTCTGGAGGAACAAATTGATGTGAAGTGTATATGTAAATATGTAAACGACGAAAATGGAAGTTTAACCTAAATTTGAACTATTTACATTCATATGTACAATATCACCGAGACTGCACTTCTGAGTCAGTTGACAACTCTGTTAACCCTCCACAAACATTGCTGCGACACAGAGGACATACACTGTAAAAGATAGAAGTGGAAAAAAATGGTTACTTATATGTTGGAAACAGTTAACTATGGAAAGAATGAGACAATATCTGGTTACCCATGTATTTCCTTCAGCCACTTATCGACACACGACATGTGATATTCATGCTTGCAAGGAAGAACTCGTATTTGGTCCCCATCTTCATACTCCGCCAGGCATATGTAACATCTACCAAATGATTATTAAATTTAATTTATTTTATTGGAAGATACCAGAATTTTGAACTGCTAAAAAAAAAAGTATGACTTTCATGTAAGCATTCAAGGGCAGCACAAAGTATCAAAACATCACTGGCATAGACAAACAAGAGGATTAAAAACTCAGCCACGACTACTAATCTAGGGAAATTTGTTTAGTTTGATGATGATGATGATGATGCTAATAATAATAATATTAATTATAATAATTATAATAATTGTGATCAAAGAGCTTACTGTTCAGCATCACTGCCACCATCAGCTGCATCAACCTTCTTGTGAGACTTCAGAGGGAAAGAGTCCACAACTGATTCAGGTGCAGGGAGTGAGGTGGATAGGGACTGGGATCCAGGTTGCCGATGGATTTCATCTAAAACCTGCGATGGAAAAATATGGTAATGAGCAAATTGGTTTTGGTCCACATATCAGACTTCTCATGGTCCCAATGGCAAGGTACAGAATCATTTTGGGCCAAACAATTATTTAGGTCTAATGAGGGTCATTTCAGGTGACCAGAAAATAATAAATTTGAAACAGTTATGGATAATGAATGATTCACCATGCAAACCATAGTTCTTTATGCACGAAACATCTGGGGCTAACATAACAACTAGCACATGCCAACCAACATTTTCTGATGTAAGTTCACACTATCCTATCAATGGTATATCATAGTAAGATTTAACCAACTGACAATCATCAAGAACTGGGATTAAACTAAATACTGAAAACTTAAAGCAATGAATTATAGATGCATGGAGTTTAAATTATGCAAGAAAAACAACATATGACAATTGAGACAAGGACAAAACCTCAAAAAGAGCTTCAGCCAGCATGACTATTCTTGAAATACTTGATCGAGTGCTAGATTCCTCAGCCATTGGGAATGACTCGCACGAGCACATACCGTCTGCATGGAGTCCTAATGGACAAGAAGTGTTCAACCGACCAATCTCATCAAGGCCGCCACGAAGCCTTTCCCAGATCTGTATTAGTTAAGTAAACAACTTAAGTAACATGCAAGGGATCACACACCCAGTTAAAAAATGCAAGTACTAGTGACATACGCAACTTTCAAAAAAATACTTCAAATGTTCAGAATCACCTCAGATCTTGAGTTTCGCACTCTTTCATTCAATCTGTGAATTCTGCTGCCCCTATGTCCAGACACACCTCCAACACCATAATTTGATAAATCCTCATCAAAATCAACATGCCACCGATCTTGAGATCCCAAATCATCAGCGCCTCCAGAAGAGAAAACGATGGTTGGAGAATCGCCAAGCCTTCTTGAACTGCGTTGTGAAAAAGCATCCCAAAATAATCTTCTACTATTCCTTCTGGCGTCATGATCATCGGCATCTGCATTGCTGCCAGACAAAATGTTGGAAGATATTGCGACCACATCAACTTGAAAAAGACCATCATTTCCATGTACTATTTCCCGATTGGACACAAGAATACCTAAACCTGAAGGTAATGTTTCGTGACGAGCTCCATCTTCTGGCACTTGAGAAGCTGGTAGAGTATTAGAAGCTTGAGAAACAGGAATGGAAGAACTATGGATAGATATGCCTGCATCTGTGTTGATCTCAACAGAAATTTCACCAGAACTGGAATTTCCATACTCTTGAGAGATTGGGCTCCTTGGACGCGCGGTCTCATGAGATATTTGAGAGACGCCACTAAGCACTGGATCATCAACATTATTGATTCTATCCTTGTTAGCAGAATCATTAACAGAGAGAGAGACTGGATCTGAAGATTTCTGTTCAACCAATGAAGTACTAGCTGTGTTGTTGCTATCACTATATGATTCAGGATGGCTATGACCAGCACTTACCCGATAAGGAGGGACTAGCTCCTTTTGTTCAGACAAGCAATTCCTCTGACTACTTGTAGCAGCATTTCCAAAAGAACCTTCAACAGTAGCATTCTCGCGGAATCCAGTTCCCATATTGGTCGAGGTTGAACTTTCAGCTTGAGCACAACAACTAAATCTAACTTCTTCTGCACTTGATAATGTCGACTCACCAGCGAGTTTCTGAATTTGATCATCAAAATCTCTAGCTGGATCAACCTGAAGTTCTTCATATTGATGTCCTTCCAACTACAAAAAAAAAAGTAGAAATATCACTTCCTTAATCAGCCAATCTCTGAATATCTATTTAACAACCATCCTCGAATTACTGCATGTTTGAGGGCATAAATTTACATGTCATAGTTATACACAACATTGCTAAATGGCAGCTATCGCACTATATCACAGTGGAATTTAAACGAATCGTTATTGTTCTGCGATACACTGTTTAGTACAGTATGTTGTCAAATAGATCGTGTGGTGGAATTTGAACAAACCAATAATTTCCACTATCCGCGATTGACAACATTTCTTGTACATTCTATTTACCTTGAGAGACTTCGACTAGTTAAAAAAAAAACATAATTTCTAAATCCATCTTTAAACAGACTATTCTATTAGATAGATAAATCAGTGGCAATCAACTATGTATCACTGACACTTCTAATTGAAAGTGTGTCTGGTGCGTGTTTGACACCGACACATGGCTTACATTCAATCATGTCAATCTTTTCAAATTACTACCGTGACGATGTGTCAGTGTTGTTTAGTGTTGGTGTTTTTGTCCATGCTTCTTAGGTAATCAACATCCCTCTAGAATTCAATTGAAAGTAAAGCATTGGCACTACTTTCCAATGAATGAATAAACTTGTAACATGTAAAGATTTAATTTATCAATATTTCTAACAAACAAGAATATCGTTGGCATCATCAAATAACTTGATTGAATAAGCTCATATATGTGAAATAGTATGAATCAATTGAAAAATGATCAGATTATATAATCATCATAAACTATGAGAATCACTACATGTATTGTTTTGATCATATGAATAAAAAAGGGGATCGGATGAATGAACAGAGATTTAAAAAAAAAAAATGGAAATTTTGAATTGAAAAAGTGAAGCTGAGTAGAAAAAAGAAAATGGGTACCTGAGAAGTGGAGCGAGAGGTGGAAGCACCACAGAGAAAGGAAGAGAATCTGAAGCGATGGTTGTTGTTGACCCTTTGAGTAGAAGAAGAAGAAGAAGAAGAGCGAGACCCAAGTCGACTAGAGGTGGAACCCATGTTAGAGAGAGAGAGAGAGAGAGGGGTCAAAGTGAGAGAAAGATAAGAGGAAGAAGAAGATGTTGATGTGTGTGTGTCTATTGCTTATTGATTATTGCTTTGCTTGGTGAGTGATCAAAATGGAAAGCTGACCAACTTTCAGTTTTTTCTTCATTCACTCAATCAATTCTTTCCCAATTTTCTTATTTTCTTATCTCTTTTTGCATCTAAATTTTCATTCTCAAATAAATAAATGTCCCACTTAGTTTATATGTCTATTTTTTAAATGAAAAAGATCTAAAGATACTAAAAGAGATGAAGATGAATGTATACGACGACGTTAATTACGGTGGTGTCTGAACTTTGATTTCATCTATTGCAACTTTTTTCTTACTAAGGCAATAACAAGCTTAAATAGTGCAATTTGTTTTTGTTAGAAAATTAACTTTTGCTTTTTTAAAATAACAATACAAGTTGAAATTGTCGAGTTTGATAACGAAGGCCCGTGATCTAAGTAGGGACATTAAGAGGTTGAAAGATGATTTTTGACGTATGCCAAAAAAAAGAAGTAGAAATTGAACATAACATTTATAGTTTCGTCATACACTATGCATGTAATTTGCAATAGAAATTTCTTTTATTTTGTTAATTTTTTTATTCTCATATAAATAAGCCCTAATAATTTTGAAATTTGAATATGAGGTAAATATGATTTTTTTTTTTTACAAAAGATAAGTATAATTTTTTTATAAGTTAAAATTTATCAACAAAAAAGGAAAAGGAAAAATTTAGGATATTTTATATTTTAAACTAAATGTTGATGTATTTATAGCATATATTTATTCAATCGGATCCTGCAATTAAATTCCTAATTACCTTTTTCAGTGACATTCTATAAACACGTCCATTATTAAAATATAATCAATTTTTAAGATTCCTAAATGGTGTGTGTATGGCTGTATGCGTGAGATTATTAATGGTTATTGTCTTTTAAAAAAAATGAGTTTTATGAAACTTGAAAGGTTTAATCCTACACTTGTGTATAGAAAAATTGGTTAAGAGGACGAAACATACGTTGTGTATCTCAAACATTTTCATCGAATAACATATCATCGGTAAATGACAATGAAAATTTTGCACATGTAATAAGGTAAAAAATCAATTGTATATAAAAAAAAATGCTTGTACCAAAAAAATAATTATAATCAATTTAATCAAATTATTGATTTTTACTCTTTTTTTCATAAGGTAATTTAATAGCCAACTGAATCTTAATTCACATATTTTAAGTGTCGAGAAATGAGAAATGCAATATTCAAACTTTGACTATTGCGTACTATTGTCTTTGCAGTTGTAAGACGAGTTGTCTTTAGATGACCAAATTATTGTTATTTACTTTACTAAAAAATTTATTATCACTTTGCATAAACTAACGTGTCAGTCTTCTTAGTGCATTTCTTTCCATTTTTATTAGCAATGAACGATATAATGATAAAAAAAATTAATGGGTTAATATATGTATAACTCTATGTAATATTAGCGAGTTTTGGTTACCCTCTCTAATTTTTTTTAGTTTCCAACCTTGTAATAAGAAGATTTTGCAGAAACAGACTCTGACTCGTTTAAAACGCTTAAGTGGCACGTTGAGTCAGTTTTTTTTATTACATGACTCACTAAGTGTATAATTAATTTTTTTTATGACAAGTTATTACATCTCACATTTATAATTAAAAATTGAAAGAATTTTTTTTATACCAAAACATAATAATTTTTTTGAAGGGGTAATAATAATATTTTATTATATAAGGTCAAAATAAATAGAAAATTATAGTGTCTAGTATTATTTTTATTATTGTTGATTGTTTTTTCAAGCTTAAGAGCAGTTTTGGTCCTCCATTTGTTCAAATTTTGGATTTTGGTCTCTCAATTTTTAAATCCATAATTTTGGTCCCTCAATTTTTCTAATTTTTGAAATTGAATCCAAGATTTCAACTTCAAGATCAGTTGCCATATTAGAAACCAAGTTAACATCTATCTCTGTTCTGACAATGTTAGAATTAACCTCCTTAACTGTATATGCTGGGGTAACACTGTTCCAATCCCAATTCTCCTCAAAATCACTTTCATCTTCGGCATAATCATCACTTGTTTAACCATTGTTCGCAACATACTCCTTATGTTCAACAAATTCATCTTCACTGACACCTTTAGCACCAGATTCACCTTCAACTTCAACAGATACACCTTCATTTTCCCCTCACCTTCAACATCACCTTCACACTCATATTCAACATCAATAAACACTTCCTTGTCAGTTGATTTCCCTTTCCCCTTGTCATAAATATCCTCTGCAATTAGAATAGGTGTGTCAATTGAAATCCTAGATTCAATTTAAAAAAATTATAAAAATTGAGGGACCAAAATTGCGGATTTAAAAATGGAGGGACCAAAATCCAAAAACTGAATAAAAAGGGGGAACAAAACTGCAATTAATTTTTTTTTTTATTATTGTGGATTGTTCCTCTTTTAGTGAGATTTAACTAATTTTTTATTTACAAAAGAAAATTTAATTTTCATTTGATAATTTAAATAATATTATAAAAATAATAAAATAGTTTAAAAGAAAGTAAAGAGAGAAGGTAATATTATTGCTATTTAGTAGTAGTGTGAGCTAATTTTATTATATGAGGTAAAAATGAAGGTAATTTTTTTTTTTAGGGCCTGAAGGTAATATTGTTGTTATTTAACTTGTAGTGTTGTTTGTATATTGTAACATTTGGATAATTTATGTTGTTTCATTTTCTTCCATTTTTTTATAATATGATAAATTATGAACACATACTCTCTGTATGTGCTGACATAGTTCAGACTGTATAATTTGTATTTTATAAGTTTCAGATCATATAATTCAAAATATATCAACTTATGAACTGCAATTGATCTTTGAAACTGTCTATAGGAGAGTTTTACATATTTTAGATTATATAATCCGAATTGGTTTCAACTTTTGTAGATTGTCTTTGTCGAAGCATGTTGAAATAAGATTTGAAGGAACCAAGAAAATTTGTAGGTGTTTTCTGAGTTTTTAGGAGACCCAGATTATATAATTCGAAATGTTGTAAAAATGGTTCGAATTATATAATCAAAATGAGGTAAAATAGGAAATTTGAGTCCACAAATCAAAGCTATACTGTAAAAAATGTTAAAATTGTTAGATCAGACGCTATGATCGAGGTTGAGACTCGACATCTTCATTTATGTGTGTGAGTTTATAATTTCTTTGTAATTTTATTTATTTTACAAAAAGAAATAAAAAATTTGAAAAGTGCGCAAAAAAAACTATTAAGGTAAGAAAAGAAATTCTCAAAAGAAAGGCACATAACGGAGGACAAACCAAATAAATTATAGAATATATATAAATATTTATTTATTTATTTCACGAAGGATTTGAACGTTAAATCAAATTTAAACTATTGATATGTGAATGTTAGTTACCCAACTACATGTGGTTTGACTGGTAGATAGTAAAAGACTAGAGTTTTCTCTTGTGTATTACAAATAGTTGTTGTTTTGATTCATTGGTTCACCAATTATATTTCCATAAGGTAAAAACAAGTGTGGTTCATCTCATCGTTGAGAAACGGAGAAAGCTACTATTGCGAGAAATATGCACAATCCACCTCCGCCCACAGGCTCAGGTTCTCACCGTCATGGGCCACCGGGTCCACATCCTCCCGGACCTGCTCATCTGCCGCATGCTCATCCACCTTCTGGCCCGCCACCAGGCCCATCACCTCCACCTGGTTCTCAGCCACCTCTACTTGGCGGTCCTCCTGGGCCACATGATCACCCTCCACACCACCACCGTCGTTGATTACATATGAATATGTGGTTATATGGTGAATATTACTAATGACTTTTCTTGATCTATATGGAACTATGGGTAGTGTATTGGTGAATCGAATAAATCTATATAGCTCCCCCCACTCCCTATATGTATTTTTACCATGCATCGCTGTGTGGTTATTATGTTATTTCTATTTCTATGTATTTCTTTGTGGTTATTAACTTATTATGCTACTTATTTATGGTGTTTGTGTATCATGCATGCATGCTGCTAGAACAATAAACAAAGAGGTAAATGTTTATTATATGTATGTTGGACCAAGATCAATATCCGCGTATGTGTTATTGGATTACGAACTCCGTGACTTTAATGTTGGAAAATTCGTGTTTAAATTGCATGTAAAAATAGAGTCAGGATTCATTGACAGACTTATACCAAATATGATTCGTTGGATATGTTTATCACGGGCTCAATAACAAAGACTAACTTGATAAATCTTATTTACTTCTGCATTCTATTTGCATCCTCGCCGATTGAGAGGAACACGACTCCGTTGAATTCATTTAATTGAACTCATTGACAGGATCGAGTGTATTATTTGCTGCACGAAACCCATTCAATTGAATTCATGGGAAGGAATTGTAAGCTACACAAAACCCATTCAATCCACGAGCCATTCCTATTTTTACCAGTTCATATTTAATTGGTTGAATCATGACATTTAGCTCTTGGAAATCAACTTATGTTATTTTTATTTTTATTTTACACAAAAAGCGATGAAATAGTTTAGATAGAATACAAATAGTGAGAAATACATATTAAATTATACCTTTTTTGGTAGCGTACATGTTCAATTATATAAATGATGATTAACAATTTTGAAATCTATTTTTTTAATTTAAATATTTTTATATATTTGATATAAAAAAGAGTGGTAACCTTGACGCAACCAGTAAATTTGTTGTCATGTGACTAAAATGTCACCAGTTCAAATCTTATAAAACACTTTAATGTTGCCCTTATTTGATAAAAAAAAAAAATACAAAATTAGCACATACGAGTTCCGGACCTAAAGTTTTAGATCCACGACTCATCACTAACATTTTGTCAAAAAAAACTTATCACTAACACATCACATCTATCAAATTATTCTCTTTATTTCTTTCGTTCTCAACGTATCAAACAGGTGTATAAATACGTATAATTTTTTTCCATACAAGAAAAGGCAAATGCTCCCAAATCACTTTCGATATGGTAATTAATTTCAAAAAACTTGTCACGTTTTTAATTCCAGAAAAGCTGGCCGGAATGAATGAGTTTGATTGTGGAAAGAGTTAAAATTGATATTTTTAAGGGTTTGTAAGAGTAAGTGTGCTCGTTTGAATTTGTATACTTTCGAGATTATGCAAAACAACTTATACAAATAATTAAACTTTTATGAATTATTCATAAGTTTGTTAAAATAGTTTACGAAAAACAACTCATGAAAATAAAATTTTCTTTAACAAAAACCTATAAATAAACATAAAAACTTATTTATTTGTATAAATCATGTTGCCAGACTCAAAAATATAAGAAAGTCCAAACATGTCTTATGTCATCGAATTCTGCTCTTCTCCCATCAGTTTTTGCTCGCTTCCAACCGAAATACCAAAAATACCCCTGTGTGAGTTAACTCACGCAGGTGTTATACCCCACGTGAGTTAACTCACGTTAGTTTTAAAACTGAATTGTGATGCCTACATAGAAAAGAAACAAAACGCAACATAACACAACTTATACGACATTCCTCTTTGCTTTGGCAGTTCCTTCTCTATTCTTCTTCTTTATCAGCCAACATAACATAACCCTCTTTCCTTTTTCTTCATCCTCATCCATTTCTCATAATAAATTCATCTTGATCCACAAAATTAATCAAACAAATGGTCCTTCTATATCTAAAGATTTACATGATGACAAAATAAGAATTGGAATTGAAGAAATTGAAATTGAAGGGACCAATTAAGAATAAATAATCAAACAGATGGTCCTTCTATATCTTGAACCAGGGGTTGTATTTGAAGAAATTGAAATTGAAGGGACCAATTAAGATTTGAGGAACAATGTAGGAAGCTTTTGATTGTTTTATTTTAAAAGTGTTTGATTAAAATTGAAGATGGTTTATTTGGTTATATGTCAGTGGCTTAATAATCTCTATGGGAGGAAGAAATAGTGCCCTTGTTTCGTTACTGACATTTTCATGCGTGTAAAACATGATAAAATTTGGTGGACTAATTCAGTTTTAAAACTAGCGTGAGTTAACTCACATGGGGGTATAACATCTGCGTGAGTTAACTCACGCAGATTTAACACTAGTGTGAGTTAACTCACGCAAGGGTATTTTTGGAATTTCAGTTGGGAATGAGCAAAATGTGTTGGGTAAAGAGCAGATTCTATATCACTGATTCTTAAAGCTTATTAGTTTTGCTATAACTAAACCTGAATTTTCCCTCTAATCACATGTAATTAATACTAAATTTGTAGCCCTAATATTTCCCTTCTTCACATTGTGAATTTTGAATTTCAAAATTTCTCTCTAGGTCTGTTGCAGCACATCCAAAACGTGTGCAATGAACTTGGCATTCTGTTTTTTGGCTTTCCACTTTTTTAGGCTTACCATCAGTTTCTTATAATTAAATCACACATTTGCATATCCCAAGCAATATTGATCAGACTTCCAAGCACAATTAAATGTCTGTTTCCAATGCACTCAAACGTTTCCAAACTCTATCTCTTCTTACTATGAAGATGCGGCCTTCATACTTGATAAAAACCACGCCTCATTTCTTCTTCTATTATTCTATCATTGATTCAGGCAATGGAAGGTCGTGGTATTGAAACTCTTTTGTCCTATCACTGCTTGACAGATGCTGCAGTTTTTTCTCACAATTATGATGTCTGTTTTCACTATCTTTTCCTATTTTTAAAACTTTATGATGTTGCAGGTCCTTTGGTCAATAATCATGATTCATCATTTAACAAGTTTCGTGTGAAGTTTAGGACATACATAGTCGAGTATGATGTTGAAGATGTGAGAATGATTTTGTCTGACATGTTTTTTTTCTCTTCTGGTTTAATGTTGTTATCTGTAATGATTCTAATTGTTTTTGTTGTTGAATCAGGGAGCTATTATGTTATGTAACATGTTCAAAAATGACTTTGGGGACCAAGTTCAACGATTTACAACTTTGATCGATACAAAGAGTAATCAGTTCGAGGTGTTGGTGGAAAGAATGAATGAGTTTGTGTTTTTCTCCAAGGGATGGAAAGCCTTGCGTGATTTTTATGGTATCAGCTTGGGTTTCTCTCGGGTTTGTGGGTCAAGGTCAGTTCGCGATTGTGTTGAAGGATATGTTTGACAAAGTGATTAAGCATCTCGTCTTTGACCCTCCTATGCATTTTGTGATCGACAAAACAAATGTCCAGACAACTTTTGATCCTAATCTCCCCTCTTTCACTCCTTTGATTTCTTATCATCACGATGTCAACAACTTTCAGATAGAGTTTGTGAAGAAGTTAACAGAATTTGATGTAGCCAAAGGTTTTTCGGTATGAAAAATGTCTTTTGTGAACATATTTATGTTTAAAAGCGGCTGTCTTTTTTTGTTAGGTTGTTGACATGTTAGTTTATTTTCCGTGTTAGGCGCTAATTTATGAAGGGGAAGTTGAGAAGATGTTAGATACCAAAACTACTTCTATCAAGTTGGTGGATGATTGCAGAAATAGTTGGAATTGCATCTTGATTTTTGGCTCTGCTCCATACCTACACTGCATGATTGGTGGGGAGTGGAAGCGTTTTGTGGATGCTCGCATGCTTCATTAAGGGGTTAAGACCAGGCTTGGTGTGCTAGTGGCTGGACATAATGATACAATCTATTTAACTGTCATTGCTAGTTAGGATTGGAAGTTGCAGATGGTTTACTTATGTTGGAATTTGCCAGTTTATTTAAATGTTTCCCTTGTTGTTTTTTTCTTTTTCGTACCCTTTTTATGGAGTGTCGTGCGCTTCATCTTTTTTGCTTTCTTTTCGTTTTGTCAATAAAAAAATTGATGCTTCAGTTCTAGAATATCAATGTAGTGAAGCATCATTTTAACTTATTATGGACACTATTTTAATTTAAGCAAACCTTTCAAGTGTAACATCTAGAGAAGGGTTGATGATGTTAATAACTAATGAATATAGTGAAGATGTCGATGAAACGTCGAATGTTGTTTATGAAGAAGTGTTTATAAATGTGTAATATTTTAAAACACACAGTGTGTTGATTTATTTTTATATGTATGTTTAATGATACAATATGTCCAACTACTTTACCCTTTTTCATGTTACAAAGCATTTTGGTTTACCATTTATTATATATTTTTTAACTCATAAGACCCATGCAGTGCACGGGTCAGCGATCTAGTCATCCATAGAAAATTGCTTTTCTGACATTGATAACTTCACAATGACACAAGAAAATTATCCAAAAGCCCCCAACGGTAGTTAACTGCTGTTGTGTTCGTAACACAAGAACACACAGAACCCAGCTTCCAGCCACTCTATCATCACCATCTCTCTCTAAAAATTCAAAATTTTCACTCTCTAAAAAAACTCCACCAAATCATCCAAATTTTTTCTCACTAAATCACAAGTAAGTTATCACTTATGCTATTGTCATAAATTTTAGTTAGTATATATGATTATATGTTTATAATTTTAGTTGTAGTTTAATTTTTAAATTTTGAATATTTTTTTAATATAGTCATGTTGTAGATTTGAAATGCTATTAACAAATATTATGAATACTTGTTGTAATGGAGTTATATTGCTTAATTTTATTTTTTTTAATTTTATAAATTTTTTAGGGTTTGATTTTTTTTTTTTTGATATAGTTATATTGTAGATCTGAAATGCTATTAACAAATATTATGAATACTTGTTATAATAGAGTTATATTGCTTAAATCTATATTTTTTTTGAATTTTATAAATTTTTTAGGGTTTATTTAGGATATTTAGGGTTTATGTAAAATTTTCACTACAAGTGTTTGAGCAAATGTTTGAATGAGTTTTTCATTAATTATTTTTAACTTCTTATTGTGAAGATTTGAAACAATGGCCGGGTGGATCGACATTCATGCACAATTCAACGGCGGAGAACCTCAGAGGTTGAAAGTTCGATGCCTTGGTGTAACGTTAAGAGGTCTCAAGAATCAACTTAATGAATTCAAAGAAGGAGTCAACCCCAGAGACACAAGGAAGGTGAAATACGTTCGGTATAAACGTCCAACACTCGACGAGGGGAGAATATCGTTCACTTGGGTGGAATTAACGAACGACGAAAACGTGAAGAGCATGTTTTGGGAGCACAATATGTTCCAGTGGATCAATATGCGGGTAACATTGTTGAGATCAACTGAAAATGTCATCAACAGTCTAATTCCGCCAGAAGATCGTGATTAGGTAGGGAATGCACCTTCCAACTACAAGAATTATCTTCCTCTAGATGGGGTAATTCAAACTTGTTAAACGGCAGTACTTTAACATTCGACCGACATGCTTCTTCAAAAAAAACATTCGACCGACATTTCTACTGTTCCATTCAAAAGATTAAATTATTATTAGGTGAGTTTAAATGAAGGTATTGAAGTGTCAAGGAATGAACCTCATTCTTTTGACACTCGAATACTGTCATTTAAACCAAGCCTAACAAGAATTTAATCTTTTGAATGGAACAGTAGAAATGTCGGTCGAATGCTGGAGTCCTGCTACTTAGCAAGTTTGAATTTACCCCATTCAGATGTAACATAATTGTTGTAGTTGGAAGGTACATTTCCGAATGTAATGTACTGTAATGATTCGTCTATATAAGTTAGGAACATGTATTATTGAGAATCAGGTATATAAGCTATGATATCAAATTCCTTCGTATAAGATTTAATTAGTATTTATTAGAATACACAATTTTTATTCGACTTCATGTTAGATTTAGTCATTCTTTATTTGAATACGCGAATGTCAAACAAAATTATACGAACACAACGATGGTTAACTGCCGCTGCCAATTAGTCCAACGGTAATTAACTATCGCTGGGGCTTTTGGGTAATTTTCTTATGTCATTGTAAAGTTATCAATCTCATAAAAGCAATTTTCTCATCCATATATGCATTGGGCCTAGCCCAGTTTAGTGTAAATATCGTCTTCCCTTCCAATTTCCCTCTCTGGTGTGTGTTGAGCTCTCTCATTTCATACCCTAAAACCCTCACTGCTCGAAACCACACTCTCTCTTCTCCGGTTCTACTCTCTCTCTCTCTCTCTCTACCATGGATGACAGCTTGTACGATGAGTTCGGTAACTACATCGGCCCCGAAATCGAATCCGATCAAGACTCCGACGGCGATGACCCCTCCGACCGCGACGAACCCAACGAAGAAGACGACCGCGCCGCACAATCGGACGGTGAAGGTCCGTCAAACGGGTGGCTAACAACCACCACTGACGATATCGACAATCTCGAAAATCAAGTCGTTCTCGCCGAAGACAAAAAGTACTACCCCACTGCCAATGAAGTGTACGGGGAAGATGTTGAAACCCTAGTCATGGACGAAGATGACCAGCCACTAGAACAACCCATTATCAAACCAGTCAAAAACAAGAAATTCGAAGTAGGTGTGAAAGATTCTTCAACTTATGTATCTTCTCAGTTTATGCTAGGGTTAATGTCGAATCCTTCGTTGTCGAGGAATGTGGCGTTGGTGGGTCATTTACAGCACGGGAAGACGGTGTTTATGGATATGCTTGTGGAGCAGACTCATCATATGGCAACATTTGATTCTCAGAGTGAGAAACATACGAGGTATACTGATACTAGGGTTGATGAACAAGAGAGGAGGATTTCTATCAAGGCGGTTCCGATGTCGCTTGTGTTGGAAGATAGTAATGCGAAATCATATTTGTGTAATATTATGGATGCTCCTGGTCATGTTAATTTTTCTGATGAAATGACTGCTGCTTTGAGGCTTGCTGATGGTGCTGTTTTGGTTGTTGATGCTGGCGAAGGAGTCATGGTAACTATTTATTTTTTCTTTGCTTTTACTATTTCTCTGGTGATTGGTATCTCTTGTTGATGTTTAGGCTTAGTTGCCTTGGTCAATTTGGGTTGATAGGTGAATAGTAGTTATGATTTATGTATCATTAACACTTAAGAGTTAAAGGTTTAAGTTAATAGTAATTACTTATGTATCATTGGCACTTAATTAAAGACGTGTCTGGTGTTCGACACGTGTCAAGGACTAGACCAACATATATGGATACATTTAATGAGTTCAATTTTCTTAAATTATTAATGGTGTGTATGTTTTAGTGTTGTATCTGAGTTGGTGCTGTATAGGTTATGAATAGGTTTGCTCTTTTCATTGCTCAAAGATAAAACCACGGCTTATTGGTTAGATAGTTTTTTTCTATACAACCGATGCTAGTATTGTTAGTAATAATTAGTATTATGCTGAGAGTTGTGTTTGAACCTTCGACCTCCTTAACCACCAAGCCATCCTTATATCCTCTATTATGATGTTAGTTACTATGACATAACTTACTGCATGACAACATTGGTCTCTCTGCTCCTAATAAGCTTTGGTGGGATCTTGTTCCAATTTCCACTGGCCAGGATTACATCATATCAGGCTTGGTCTCCCATGTTATAGACTTTTTTAAGCTTTTGAGGGTTTTGGTCTACCCCCCCTCCTCTTTGTATCTTTTTCTTTTATCAATATATTGGTTGGGTAGTTGTCTGCTCTCCCCCTTTGCTCAATTTTTTAGTTTTATATTCGAGATGAGTAAAAATACTGTCGGACGACATTGAGTTTATAGTTTCTTGCTATTTGTAGGTGAACACTGAGAGGGCAATACGTCATGCAATTCAGGAGCGATTGCCTATTGTTGTTGTGATGAATAAGGTAAACAGATTTTATGTCGATATGAATGGTGGCTTTAAATCTTAGTCTTTTATATTTCCATATTTTGTTCTCAGTTGTTAACTGTTTTGTTTTCAGGTTGACAGGCTCATAACTGAACTTAAACTACCTCCAAAAGATGCTTACCATAAGTTGAGACATACTTTAGAAGTCATTAATAACCACATAGCTGCTGCCTCCTCAGTTGCTGGTGATGTCCAAGTTATTGACCCAGTTGCTGGAAATGTTTGTTTTGCAAGTGGTACCGCTGGATGGTCATTTACGTTGCAATCATTTGCTAAAATGTATGGGAAGCTACATGGAGTTCCCTTGGAAGCTAATAAATTTGCTTCTCGCCTTTGGGGTGACTTCTATTATCATCCCGATACCAGAACCTTCAAAAAGAAACCCCCTGTGGGTGGTGGGGAACGATCTTTTGTTGAATTTGTGTTGGAGCCCCTTTACAAGATATATAGTCAAGTGATTGGGGAACACAAGAAGAGTGTCGAGACAACCCTTGCTGAACTTGGAGTCACTCTAAGTAATGCAGCCTATAGATTGAATGTTAGACCTTTGCTAAGGCTGGCTTGTAGCTCTGTTTTTGGTTCAGCTTCTGGTTTCACTGATATGCTTGTTCAGCACATACCTTCACCAAGAGATGCTGCAGTTAAGAAAGTTGATCATATATATACTGGACCTAAAGACTCATCCATTTACAAAGCCATGACACAATGTGATTCCTCTGGCCCACTAATGGTTAATATAACCAAATTGTATCCAAAATCTGATTGTAGCGTGTTTGATGCTTTTGGTAGAGTTTATAGTGGCAAGATACAGACAGGACAGACCGTTCGTGTTCTTGGAGAAGGATATTCACCGGATGATGAAGAGGACATGACTGTTAAGGAAGTAACAAAGTTGTGGGTTTATCAAGCTCGCGACAGGATGCCAATAGCTGAGGCTCCTCCAGGTTCTTGGGTTTTAATCGAAGGCGTGGATGCTTCAATAATGAAAACCGCAACTCTTTGTAATGTGGATTTTGACGAGGATGTATACATATTCAGGCCCCTTCTGTTCAATACTCTGTCAGTGGTGAAAACAGCCACTGAGCCATTAAATCCAAGTGAGTTGCCAAAAATGGTGGAGGGCCTGAGGAAAATTAGCAAGAGTTATCCTTTAGCAGTTACTAAAGTTGAGGAGTCTGGGGAACACACTATATTAGGGACTGGTGAGCTGTACTTGGATTCAATTATGAAGGACCTGAGAGAGCTCTATTCTGAAGTAGAAGTTAAGGTTATATATTATCCATTTCCCTTTTCAATTCTTCTGCCAATAATTACGTTTCTCATTTTTTTGGGTTACACATTGACTTAAAGCTGTTCCTTTTTTGAAGATGGTCCTTTCTCTGTGCTTTTGCAGGTTGCAGATCCTGTTGTCTCATTTTGTGAAACAGTGGTTGAATCTTCATCAATGAAATGTTTTGCTGAAACACCAAACAAGAAGAATAAAATAACAATGGTAGGTATTGCATAGACTTTGTCAATAATTGTATATTTCTTAGTTCATGGATACATTTTTCTGAGGCTGATTTATTTTTCACTTTACTCAAACTAATATTGACCATTCTTTTAGATTGCTGAGCCACTAGAAAGAGGTTTGGCAGAAGACATAGAGAATGGTGTTGTTAGCACTGACTGGAATAGAAAGAAACTGGGTGAATTTTTCCAGACTAAATATGACTGGGATCTTCTTGCTGCACGCTCAATCTGGGCATTTGGCCCTGATAAGCAGGTACGTCAGTCAATCTATCTGTTTACCCAACTTTCTCCTTGAACTTGTGTAACATTCTAGTTCCAATGCAGGGCCCTAATATTCTGTTAGATGATACCCTTCCGACTGAAGTTGACAAGAGCCTGCTTAATGCTGTGAAGGATTCCATTGTTCAGGGGTAAACATACAATACAAAGTTTTATTCAATTGTTCATTGATTAATTGTTTTTCACTCTGATGATTTTATGTTATGTCATTTAACAGATTTCAGTGGGGTGCACGAGAAGGACCTTTGTGTGACGAACCTATTAGAAATGTTAAATTTAAGATTGTTGATGCAAGGATTGCCCCTGAGCCGCTTCATCGTGGATCTGGCCAGATCATTCCAACAGCACGGCGAGTAGCTTATTCAGCTTTCCTTATGGCTACCCCTCGGCTCATGGAACCAGTATATTTCGTAGAGGTATATATACTTGTTATTTTATGCTTCAATGTTGGTTGCATATAGTAAATTCAATTGTGTTCATGAACTAATTGATGATTATAACATGTGAGAAGGAGCTGCATACAAGCTAACTAGCAGAACATATCAATCCTTTACTAGATAATGGCCTAATCAGAATAACCTTGTTGTAGGCTGAAGTAATGTAATTTTACGGCAGCTAGCAAAATAATTATCGTATTTTTTTGCACTAATTTCAAATAGAAACCTTTGAACACCAATTTTACCTTTTCACTGATACTTTCATTGCTCTTTTGGCCTTTGAATCAGATTCAAACACCAATAGATTGTGTATCTGCGATCTACACTGTGCTGTCTCGTAGGCGTGGACATGTTACTGCTGATGTTCCTCAACCAGGCACCCCGGCATATCTTGTTAAGGTCATTGACTAATTTTTCCCTATAAACTAATTTAATGGGGTTTGCTTCTGTAGACTGCCATGGTTTGAAATTTATTTTGGTTATTACGTTATACCGACTTTGTTCTCCACATCTTTCAGGCATTTTTGCCTGTGATAGAATCTTTCGGTTTTGAGACAGACTTAAGATATCATACACAAGGTCAAGCATTTTGCCAATCAGTTTTTGATCACTGGGCTATTGTTCCAGGAGATCCTCTGGACAAAAGCATCGTTTTACGCCCACTTGAACCTGCACCAATCCAGCATCTTGCCCGTGAGTTTATGGTAAAAACAAGGCGTAGGAAGGTATGTTTTTTCCCTCTCTGTTTTTGTTCTCAACAGTTGCTAACTATTATGAAAGTGCACTGTTTTTTTACTCGGAGGTCTCATATGATGATACTCATTCTGCATTTATGTCTGATGATTTTCTTTATCCTTTTCGAGAAAGAAAGGGGATAAAAACTAAAATGTTTGTACATAAAATTAGATGACTGAGTCATGCAAAGTTAGAGGGGAAGAACTGGTTACTGCAAAGGATTTATTGTGTGTTTTTCTTGCAGGGAATGAGTGAAGATGTAAGTATAGGTAAGTTCTTTGATGAGGCTATGATGGTGGAACTCGCACAGCAGGCAGCAGATCTTCACCAACAAATGATATGATTCTTCATAAATGTTTCTGTCCAGTTTAATATTCATTTGGGGTGTAATTTGAAGTTTCCACCTTTAGACTATGAAACTGGAAGCAAATTGTATGTATGATACAAGCAAACAATGAGTTCGTTGCTTTTGGAGTTGGCCGGGATTTGACACAGCTATTTTACATACTGCTGCTAGCTATAATGGTATTCAGATAGAAGTCAATTATGGTCACTCACGGAACTGGAACAGTTTTTTATTGCCTCTTGGGGGGCATATTGTCTCTAATTCTGTTATGTTATCATTGATTTTGTAGTAGTAGCATCCCCCAACAATATAACCATCAAAATTGTACGAAAAAGTTTGTATTTTCAATGTCTGCATACTGACATATATCAAGAATGACCCATTTAAGATAAGGTTACTGTAAGACTTGTGACATGGGTCAAAGACAAAAAGTCAGATAATGCAGGACACTCACTTTCACTTGATAATTTTGTCTGTCTTGGTTTTTTAGTTTGAGAATTTGCTATAAGCCTCTGATAATGTACATTGCTTTCTCCGGTCTTTTGATTCGATGATGGTAAAAACAAATGTATTCCTTTTCACTGAGCTATTTCAACATCTTTTTAGTATTTTAGTGTTCATTGATGTATTCCTTGGCACGTACTTGACTACGTTTGCCACAAGATGGGTCTCTGTTATGCTGGTACCACATTGCTGTACCCATCATGTGGAATTCGGAACCATGAAAATACATTTTTCAAATCCGCTATGCAATTTGGTGTCTCAACTGGCTCCTTGATAATTGGTCGTCAAGTATAGTTTCCTTCTAGAGTACGAAAGAGCATCTAGTAATTTTGCACTGGTATCTGGCTATGCTATTGTCAGAAATCAGAATCCTCAAAAGCATAGGAATAGGATAAAAATTAGATTAAAAGAAAACAACCAGTATGCAGTCCATATACGATAAATTGAGTACACTGCTAAAATATCGTGTGCTTCATGATATGCATAGTTAACGTCTCTCTTTCCCACTAACAATGGGTAAAACAATCATACAATAGTATACATTTTATTTTAAATTTGGCACCTCAGTGCATTATTTCTCTACCCCACCAGTGATCACTGATTAGCACAAGATAAAAGCATAGATGAATTATGTACATAATAATCTCAGCTCTCCAAAAATAAGGCATTGCAGAGAAGAATAATCTATCTTTCTAACAGGTATTTAAGATTCTGAAGTCCCTCAGCAGATATGCTTCTCCTGACTCTGTTAGGCCTTTCAACAACCAAAGGTGGTGGTGGTTCTGATTGAAAACATACCATCACAACAGTTAAATTATCTGTTGCTCCTCGCTTTATTGCTTCACCTATTATTTCTTTGCAACATTGTTTCACATCATTGTGCTCTTGAAGCCTCCTTCTAGCAAAATCTACAGCGTTTTGGCTACGAAAAACATCCCATATTCCATCGCTTCCAATTATCAAAAACTCGTCATCTTTTGTCAATGTCATCAATTTAAGTTCTGGCTCAGCACTTAATGGTCCATTTCTTCCACTCACTTCCTTCATTCCTTCAAGATGCCAGTTGCCTAGAGCCCGCGTCACGCCTAGCTGTCCATTCAAGTAACCATCATCAATAAATCCGCCAAGCGACTCGATCCTCATCCTTTCTTTCATGCATAAAGGCCTATGATCTTTGGACAATTCTATTACCTGTCCAGATCGGGACAAAACAGCCCTGCAGTCCCCGGCATTGGCTACAAGTAAAGACCTGTACAGGAAAATAATGATAATTAAACAAGGTGCTATGATTTTATGCGTGCCCTAGGAAAATAATGACACGTGTCAGACTTCTCGTTTAGAGGTATCCAATTAGAAATTATTATTTTTCCTCCAACACGACTATAACTCTAATGGATACCCGTAGCGGTCAATATTTATCTATGTCGTGTTCGGTGTTTGTGCATCTTGGCTAGGTAGGTATTGCACCTGACCCAAAGTTGTGCGACTCTCCACAAAATGATCTTATGGTTATAAAATGGCAAAGAATGGTGGAGACAAGTGCTTACCTTCCAAATATGATTGCAGTCAAAGCAGTTGTACCAGAAGACAGGGAAGACTCAATAGAGCATGTTTTTGCAAACTCTGAATCAGTCTCCAAAAATGACCTTGCGACCACCTTCTCGAGTTCAAGAGGGAAGTCAGCATCCTCAACAATCACCCTCGGCAGATGATCGCGAACAAATTGTGCAGCACTCTTTCCTCCATGTCCATCAAATACCTGCACAGAATACCATTTGCCTTTAATGTTAAATCTTGATTAAAAGATGTTTATCCTTTTGTTATGAATGCACTTTTCCTATCTTATAATCACAAAAATGAGATAATATGTTGCAAGAGATAAAAGAAAATTTATGACAATAGGCAATTAACAAAATCAGTTAGATGGCATGGCATACACCATAAAAGGAAATAGCTTCGTCGCAGACAACATCGTAACCAAATTTCTTTGCCAAGTCCTCAATGCATATGTGAGTATCCTCCATGTAAGGGCGACCTCCAATATCAGACCACTCCCCAGACCGAAGTGTAGGGACGAAATTTACCAGGTTCTGTTTTTTGTCTGCAATCTCTGCATCCTCACAAATGCTTTCCAGCTAAAATGTACAGAGTTATTATAATTAGAAAATGAATGCAGATAATTTAACACTGCAATTTACATTTATCTTATCAACAATTTGTGCTAACAAATACATCCCTAGAGACTAATCACATCTTGTATCAAAGGCTAACATCATCTATAGTCTTTGAAAATCATATCTAAGAGAATTTCAAGGTCAAGCAACCCTTAAAAATCATAATTTCATTTGCAGCCTCTCTTCAACCAAAGATGCAGAAGAAGCATACAAGAAAAGACCAATTTCCAATTTAGAAAAAAGAAAATTAGAGAAGACTTTAAAACAAAAGGAAAGAAAATCAAAACAAAATGCATAATTAAGCAATTAAGGCCTGGTTTGGATGAAGAATTTAACTAAGCACTTACGTATAAGTTATTTATTTAACAAAGACAAAATAAAGTCAAACAGTTTCTAAATGTGTTATAAACTGTTTCCATAAAGCTGTCTTGAAAAGCTTATGAAAATCAGCTGAAAACAACTTATAGGCAGGTCAAAGTTGTTTTCACAAGCTCTCTCAAACAGTTTCATAAGTGTTTTTGCCACAGGTTCAAATAAGTCAATCTAAACATATCCTAAGTATAATTAAAGTCTAAGAGGCCTGATTGGAAAATCATCTTCAAAAATACAAAACTAGCTTATAATATAATATATAGGAAGAAAAACAAAAAAGGAAGAAAAGAAGAACAAAAAAGAAAGAAAAAATGGCATAACAAGAAGGAACAAAAGAAAGAGAAGATGAAGGAAATCAAATACTAACAGGAAATGAATTAGGAGCACTGATCTGGTCACTGGAAATTCTAAAAGAAGAGTCTCTTTCTGTAGTATCCATCTGGTCATGCAAAAGATCACAATGCAAAGGCCATGAAATTCTTCTGTTATCAAGTTTCTCCATATTATTATTATCTTGATCAACTTGTTCACCCTCTTGCACACACATGTTGATAACAGTAACAAAGTAGTTGTTGGCAAGTGGTACTTTTTCAGCTCAGGAACTTGCAGCTGTTGTAGGCATGGAAATCAGAAAGTAATTACAAAAAGTGTCATAGACAACAACAATAAGAGACTTGATAGAATTTTGTTGCTTATAATAAAAGAGAGAGAAAGAGAAAGAGAAGATTCTTAGAATATGTTGAGAAAATGATGTAAAAAAAATTCTAGGTTTGTTTATAGTGATAATATTAGTGTATTGGTTGCGGTTGACACATATGGTTAGATTTTCCGTTTATATTAGTAGTTTAAAATTCTACAATTAATAGGTCGTAGCCTCATAGGTAGTAATTTTATTATAAATCTTCAATAAAGTTGATTGTTCTCTCTAACTTTACATGAGTTATAGTTATGCCTCCCTTAGTCTAAACTTTTATAAAATAAAAACAAAAACAAAATAAATAATATTGGTGTTTTTTGTGTGTGAATTATAATAATGTTAGTTTGTCTTGTACCATAAAAATAATAATATTAGTGTTTCAAGTGGGAAGCAATGTGAAAGAGAGAACAAGAGCCGTTAACTTCTAGATTTTTCTATGAAAAGCGTGGCCCAAAATTGTTGGTTGGGTTTATTAGGTGATTCTTTGATATATATTTTATAATTTAGATAATGTCATTTTCTATGCTTACCTATCATATTGCAATCCCACTCTTTCCTTTTAATATCTTAATATTGTCTTTCTTCTCTTTTTCAACCTTTATGCCCCTTCACATCATACCATGTGAAAAATCTTGTGTGATATTTCTTGCCAAATTATCTGGATTTTTCCTCTATTTATCTCTGCTTCCTTTCATTAGTTTACTTGTACTTAAATTAATTTTGAGAAGTCTGCTGTATAATGGTGTGTTCAAAGCTCAACTACCACATATAATTTTTCACTAAAATCAGGGAACTATTGTGGAATTTTAGAATACATCATTAAATATTTTTTTGACTATTAGGTGGTAATTGTCAAATATTTTGGTCAATCTATGTATGTAATTAATTCGGTTAAAATAAATAATTTTCCTTGTAAAAAAATTGTGTATATTTTTTTAGAAATTGACTTATCTAGGTGAATGGTTAGTATAGTGGAAAATATTTGTTTTTTTTGTGGTGGTCGGGTCGGGGTTCGAACCGAGACTTTGCATATTTTATGCATTATCCCTACCAACTGAGCTAAGCTCACGAGAACAACGAAAAATATTTTTTTGACTATTAAGTAATTATTTGTCAAATATTTTGGTTAATCATTGATTTGTTTATTAATGATACATGTTACTCATTTTACTGAAAAGTAAATTTTTCATTATTGCCATAATTTTTAAATTGTTAACCTTTTTTTTGTGTGTGTGTAAATTGTTAACCTTTTCTAATGGTGAGTAGTTTGTAACCTCAATGGATAGAGTTTATATCCCACATAAAACAGTTGTGATTTAACAATTAGTACCACTATTATTAATAAAATTTCCCCTTCCCAAATTTTATATACTTTTTTACATCATCAAAAACTTGAATAATCATCCCCGTGAGCTTAACTCAGTTGGTAGGGATATTGCATATTATATGCAGGGGCCAGAGTTCAAACCCCGGACACTCCACTTCTCCACAATTAGATTGTGTGAGTTCTAACCACTAAGCTACTTGATAAAAAAAAAACTTGAATAATCTTCACACTCTACCAACCGGCTTGAGAATAGCAATAGTCTTTCATAACTTTTAGGAGAGAGTTCTTTCAATTTTAATTTTTGTTTCTTTTTATTATAAAATAGTATTGTCGGAAAATATCAACTTAAACATGATGACAAAATAAATCTCTTGAGAAATAGTTTTGTCACACATTACAATTTACCTAATCGGAGAGATTATTCTTTGTAATTGTACGTAAAGACTATCTAATTTATAAAAAAAATATAGTAACATTTTATATGTAATAAAAATAACTTATGATATTTTATTAAAAAGTTGTAACAGCAATATTTAAACCATTTGAAGTAGTAAAACTTATATTTTTTATTCGTTGTCGGTTGAGGTATTGAGGACGGTAGCCCTAAAATAAAAATATTTTCATTGAGAATTAGGCAGAATGGGTTTTAGGATCCAACTTCAAGGTGACACAAGCAATTAACATAATTTTTATTCGGTTAGGCATTAATCTCTAACTTTCTATCTTTCAGACCACCATCGATTTTAGTTATATTTGTTGAATAAAAGTATAGGCGAGTTGGGTTTTAGAGATATATAAAGGTTAGGACATGCCTCAAAGTTTAAGAAGCTTATTGATTATCTATCAAATTGTTACTCACATAGGTGGTGAGAATTGAACCCATGTCCTTACAAGAATAACAAGATATATCATAATTCCTTACCAACTGAACTAACTATGTTCCCTATTAATTAAAGATGGCATGATTAGAGTATAGAATGACCGACACCTCTCAACTTACAAGTTTGTTTCATTAGAATAAGTTAGATCCAAATATAAAAATCTAATATAATTTAACCCATCCTCGTAAAACTGGTATTATAAGATGAGGATAACCCTCTTTATAAACTCTAGTTATACCTTTTCTTTAATATAAGTGGGATAATATCAACTTTAATTTTTTTTAAAGGAACAATATCAACTTTAATTGTTAATAAGGTTGTTTATTACTCTATTTTTTTTTATATAAAAAGTTTTAGGCTTAATTAATGATTTGGTCCCTTAAGTTATTTGTTGGTTACATTTTAGTCCTATAAGTTATTAACATTACAATTTGGTCCCTTTAATTCATCTTCCGTCAGCCAAATAAATCCCCACCGTCAAAACCGTTAACCCAATGTCTAAGGTGGATACACATTGCAAGTTGTCACGTCACCGTTCACATGTGCCTATTTAACGTTTTGGAAAAAGACTGATGATGAGAATTTATTTGGCTAACAGATACTAACTTAAGGGACCAAATTGTAACGTTAATAACTTATGAGACCAAAATGTAACCAACAAATATCTTAAGGATCAAATTATTAATTATGCCAAAGTTTTATTAAACTTCAAACATATTCATAGAATCTGGATAGGCATAGCCGTTTAGGAATTATTTGATTATATCATATATAAAAGATTTCCTTTTTTTGAAGGATATAAGAAATTTAATATAAACTACTATTATATAAAATATTAATTGGTTACTTCCTATCAATGTTTTCAATTTTAAATTTTGACATTGTATGTTAGTGGCTAAAACGACATTTGCTTATGTTTTTTTTAATTGTATAGAGAAAAGAAATAATCTACTAATTAACTATAGATAATTCATTTATGAAAACATTAAAAACCAGGTTTTGAAATTTTTCTGAATTTTCAAAATTTGACCTATTTTTAATTCTTCAATGTTTAGCTTACAAGTATAGAAATGAAAACACGAAATACCATAAGTAAGCAGTCCTTAATTTCAAAATTAATCTTCTAGCTTTTTGAGGTGCGAATATAGTAATTTTCTATTAAAATTATGTTTCGTCATACAAATAGTTTGGGAGAAACTTAACATTGATGATAAACATTGGGTATACCATGAACTATATGATTCACTCGTTAGTTTCTGGAGAAAGTTTCAAATTGACTTTTTTGATTAATGAGTAAATTTTATTATTAAAATTATGTTTCGTGATCCAAATAATTTTGGCTTTTGAAAGACCACAATGTAGTGCTTCATAGATTATGAATGTGAAATTTCATAGCTTGAATGAACTTTATGCTAGTGGTAATGGTTATCAATGCATTTTTAATGGTTATGAATGTCTATAAATAAGTTGTTGGTCCCTGAACTTCTTTGTTTCTCATACAGTCTAAGTTGGAGAGTAAAAGGTTGGAAGAACAAAGATATTTCAACTGCTTCCCCTTTTGCAACAATTGTTAGAGGCAGTTATACGAGCTTATTAATTCCGCATTTGATAATTAATATTTGTTAATATGATTTTAGAAAGATAAGGATTATAGCATTTTATTACTAATGTGTTTAATATAGTTCTATATCTCAACCAATATTTAAAGGGATTTGCTAGAACACACCCACTGAATTTTTATGTGGAAGTGTTTTAACAAGCTAAATACCTTAGGGTGTATATAACTACGTTTTAGTTATAACCTGCTAAAACACACATTTAAAAAAATAAGTGGGTGTATTCTAGCAAATGCCTATAAGAGTTGCTCTAGCTACTCTATTTATAGTTTATAATGACTTAAGCCCTAAGAAATATAACACTAGAATGTTCCACAAGAAACCACGGGTGTTTAGGTCAGAAGTAAACTAATAGGTAGTTTGTCCATGAAGCAGAAACAGCAAAAGAGTGTCCTGAAGGCAGGCACAACCGTGCTGTTGGTGGCACGGGCCGTGCCAAGTTCCTGACTTGGGGTTGACATATTTTTGTCCCATATTTTCGTATTTTCATCCCGAATCAGCTCCTAATCCTCTTTCTTTTGCTCCAAGACTCAATCTATCAAATATTTGTTCCTGAAATATAATAACTTGCAATTGAAGTAAAATAGTTCTAAAAAGGAAATAATATTAAATAAAACAAAATCAAATCTAAATAAAACGGACTCAAATAATATATTAAAAACACTAATTTATTGACTCATCAATACTATCAAAATTATTGAAAATATGACATCATTTGTCCATTTTAAGAATATGGAAGTGAATTTCTTATAATTGATTTTATGACAATCATATAAATATTATTAGAACTCCTGATGAGATTCTAAAATTTGTTATGTAAAGGTCAATATGAACAATTTGAATTGGTCAGAAACAACAATATCATCCGATCATTTGAAAATGTTAGCACTACATCAAGGAAATACAGAATGTTCTTTATTAAGGATTATGATTTCACATATACGAGAAACTTGTGGTTTTCTAGTTTTAGAAGGAGACTCTTTCTACAACTCAATATGAAGACAATATCTCAAGAACTTTTAACTTGGAGAAGAGCATGGAGATATACCATATCTTTCTACATAGTCACCGTCAAGTAAAGGTTTTGGATAACCAACATAAAAGATTATTTGACTTTCATTGTCTCATATATAATTGTCTTTATAAGGGGGAGACACAAATGTGTTTTGCACTCTTTTTTCCTTAACCATGGTTTTATCCCATTGGGTTCCCGTTAAGGTTTTTAACGAGGCAGATTAAGACACAAAAGGTTGTTGTACTCTTTTTCCTTCACTAGATTTTTTTTTCCATTGGGTTTTTCTCTAGTAAGGTTTTAATGAGGCACATTCTTCATGATATCCAATGGGGAGTGTTATGAATAAATGAAAATATGATGTGGATGTCCATTGTCCCTAGACCTTCTATATTCCTTAACTACTATGACTAAACGACTTTGTTTATTCCTATTGATATTTAGTCTCATGACTCTTCATGTAATTTTAAGTTACAACTTTTGTATCCTATGGATAGGACTTACATTGTGATGTAAAGCACACTTGTGAGAAGAATAATACACAAAGCTCTCATCTTCTTCATCTTTGATCTTGTCTTTTAGTTTATTTCATAACAAATAAAATTAAATAATTTTTATTAGATAGTTAATTTTTCTTCTCCTAACACTTCTCTCCTATTAATTAATAATTAAATTTTAACATTTGTTTTTTAAGGAATTTGAGGAATTAAATTTTAACCTACAAATATTTGTATCCATATAGTTGTAGTGGTGATAAAAATATAAAAGAATTTGAGGATTACGGCTGAGGCCTTGCATGTTCCACGACACTATTTATTTATAAGACTCTTAACACAACACGAACTCACAAAATTTGTAAACTCTAACTCTCACAACACCTCAGAAAATTAGTTTTGGTGGTTGGAGTTTTATGTTGTATTGGAGTTGTTATGACTCGTTGTAATCTTTTTATCCACTATTTGCACATCTTGTGCTTAGTGCTGTCATTAAAAATATTTTTGCATTTTTATCACGACACATCTCTCACGAAAATTTATTTGGTGATAATTTTTTTTTTCTATTAAGATTATATTACTATCTAATATAACATTCTCGACATATATCTCACGAAAAATTTAGAATTTGAGTTGTCATATATCTCAATTCACCCACAAAATGGACTAGTAAATAAGGTAAAAATTAAGAAAACCCGAATTAGTTTAGAGGCTTAAAACAAATTTTATTATGAAACATTATAACACAAGGTTTATAATTTTTTTTTCTCCATCCAAAGTTCAAACCTAGGTTAAGGAGGATATAAAATCCTCATCTTAACTTAGTTATAACCGGACAAACATCTAATAGAAATCCATCATATTATATTTTATTTATTTTTTTATAATTTTTTTAGGCATCTAATACAAATCTGAAGAAAGTTGCACCTCACACAAAATTATTCATCATATCACTATTCAATGTAAGAGACTCTCAATAATTGGTTAATTGTTATTATCCACGTGAAATAAATATTTCACAATGATAACTTCATAGAGAAGCAACATTGAGTTTTCTTCTACAGTTTGATCTTTTCTTCTTATAAAGGGAAAGATAAAAACCAAAAAATGTATCTGAATAGTTGAGATGTATTCACACACTCGATATAGTTCTCACTTTTGGAAACATTTGATTACGAAACCTCAACTATTCGTGCAAAAAATTAAAGGCAAAAGTTTGCTCTATTCTATGAACTATTAACAATAACACAAAAGAAAAATTACAAGGCAAAATCTTTCAAATCATTGGTTAAAGTAATAAGGACTTATTCAAGTAAAGTGTATATGTGTTCTCTAAGTTTGAAATAAGGCTAATTGTGCAAACATATCGTCACAACATTTGTCCCGCAAGTGCACCTCATATTGTAAAATGTTCCGGGTCTTTTGGTACGTTAGAATGTAAGTTCAAATCTACAATACTCTCTTCTCCCTACATATTGTGTGTGAGCTTCACTTCTAGGATTTGTTTTAAAAAATCATCACCATCTACCTTTAGATATCAATATCACTCTATGAATTTTCTTTTTGGGCTTAGAGTGCCGTATGACACATTCCATCATTCATAATAAGTGCCATAGTTTAGCTAATCACAAGTCAGAGATAGGAATCTTAGAATGGTAAATTGATGGTTTTAAAAAAAAAAAATCAGACAAGACATCAAGCTTTACAAATTTTGTGTGGTTCCCTAATATGATTCCATCAAGGACCATAATGTTCATACATTAGTTGTCTTAGTGGTCAAGTCAAGCTATATTCCATAACGATTGGGCTCTTTTGCAATATAAAGATGCACAATAATGTTTCTTGTGTCTTGTTTGGAGAACAAAAGATGTTGGACTCAAGACGTGGCACAATCATGCTCACAAATTAGCCTCATTGGTAAAAGACAGACAACACCAAAGAGGCTAAAAAGGAAGGTCATAAAAAGAGAGTCAACTGAGCACCAAAGAATGGGAACTATGTAGAAAATAGCACTTGAGAAATTAAAGAAACTTTTTCTTTTTCCCTAGTGCAATAATTAGTGTCAACAAGCCAGAAAGAATAGGTGGATATATATTTATCCAGCTCCAACACCTTTGCACCTATATAGGCTTTATGTTGAACCACGAAACAAATAAACTTTTCAAGAGTGGCTATAATAATTGACATAACAAACCAACAATCAGGTTTGGATCCTCATCATTTACTCAATAGTTCCGATAGAAGAATAAAATATACAATAAAATAATCTTATTTCTAAAATATAACTATTTTATTTTGTTCCGGATTGAGTCAATGCTCATTTTCTCAATGGACCGAGTCTCCTCAGGATAATAGCCTATACACTATCATATGGATTTGCTCTAAACACACTAAATTAGAGCCATCCAAAGGAATTTGGACAATTCATTTTAAATCCTATGACAATCTGCTCAGATATGTCTAGACTAGGGTTTTGGGGTAGTGAAACCCTAATCCACTACTAAAGGTTAACTCATAGCCTCAACCCAGATACACACTCTTCCCTAAAAGACTTGCATATGTGGCACATTTTTACTTAATCTAGGAGGGAAATGATATATATTTTTAGTTTGACTTTCTCTCTTTATTAGAAGGGAAATGATATATATTTACCACAAATTCATAGCGAAGGCAATATCAATTAGGTGGCACAATGCCAATGCTATTTCCCACCTTGTTTTTCGGCCAATAGGGGATTTTAATTAGTCGATGGAAAATCGTGAACGCTAATGACACAACTCAGAATTGAAAATGAGAGTAAAGTACTTCAAAACATGATATAAAGTCAACACTCCTACTAATCCAAGCTTTTGTGGAATATGGTGATTCGATTTCAATACTAGGTAATAGCAACACCAATGCTAGGTGTAATTTGGTGAAGACAAAGAGAAAATACCCAATGATATTGTTCTTACTTTCTAGGCTAGGTTAGTTAGGCATAGTTCACGGTTCTATTATTGATCGTGTCCAGTCCCAAGCATGATATCAGCACCATACAAGACATAGTGGTTTCATGTCAGGAGTCAGTGGGACTAGGCAGCACAATTGAGCTCACAAGTCGTCCAATTCCGGCTACATCAATGATGTCACTCACGAATTTCAGAAACATTCAACCATTGGAAGTTAACTCAATTTTTCCCTACCATGTAAACCAATAGTAACGTGTTAGATGTAGATTTCAATCAAATTTCGTATAAAAAAAATGTT
>Ga0315914_1000462_pt1 | contig 50682 bp, 23 predicted proteins | sample MpolenodulesMG_FD_203920 | JGI IMG/M metagenome (GOLD analysis project Ga0315914, IMG submission 203920) | Medicago polymorpha root nodule microbial communities from Los Angeles, California, United States - elongated nodules | ecosystem: Host-associated > Plants > Roots > Nodule | place: USA...
TTTCTAATATATATATATATATATATATTAACAAATAGCTCTTTATTCCATAAAGAATAATAGTTAATTTAAAGATTTTTGAAGTAGGAGTACCGGTACACCTTAATTTGCGGGTGTACCGTAGAAGTTCCCTTTTTAGATATGGTTTATTTTCATATTACGAGGCTCGACATTAACTCTCGGTGTTAAAAAAAGTCAATTTAAAGCAACGTACCTTGTTGATAAAGAACCAAAGAATCTGTTTTCGAGTGAATTATTAAGGATTGCTCTGTCTTTTGCATAGTAATTTAATGGAAAAGAAATCAAGAAAACCAGAAAATATTTTCTTTTTCAAAAATAAAAGATTAAGGAATCTTATGTGTGTTTCTTGGATTTTAGGCATGATACTTGAAAAATTAGACGTTACTTGCTAAGAAAGAACAAAAGACTCATTTTTATTTTTTTTGGGTTATTTGGGATTACAAAAATTTTCGCACTAAAACGGCTATAACATGGGATGTCCTTTTCTGATCGAAGCTTTTAAACATTCGTTGAAAGCTAACAAGTATAGATAGCACATAGGGGAATTGAAAATTCTATTAAACAAAGAAATCTTGGAGAGCATGAAGAACAATCAATCAATAATTAGTTAATAATTTAATAATAATCATACACCTCTACCATAATTTTTTTTTAATGACAAAATATATTACACCAAGTATTACACAAAAAAGAAAATAAAAATACACCAAAACACCCATTGGAAAATCAACAACAATCAATTTTCCAATACCGCAAACAGAGATTGGAAAGTAGCCGACGACGATATGTTGCTTCAAACTCGGCCCCCCTCAGCTCACGACCCACCTGAGTAGACACCTAAACCTGTCCAAACTCGGCACACCAATAACCCGATGCCAAATTCAAAGATGGAGAACAGGTGGAACAACAACACAAATCGAACCAGCTCGAACCTAAACATATCAAAACAAGCCACTAACACAACCACCACAAGCACCGCCCCAGACCCCTTTTCAACGCCACCCTCTGGACTATTATACCGTCTAACTTCGCGGAGGAGAAAAATCTCAAATCATCCAGAGACTAGATCCACCATCGCCGCCGCACGACCCTTTGCAGACCTAAGGGACGCCGCCGACCAAAGATCGACGACGAGGGAGAGGTTGGGAAAACGCACAGAAGCTTGGACGGCCAGAAGGAAGGAACAGTAACCAAAACTAGCACGGAAAAGGCACAAGCCCCAGTCCACGTAAGAAACACACAACAAAAATAAAAGACCCAAACAAACAAACAACACAACAACAGCGACCAACCCCTCACAACAAAACTAAAGGTGCATGAATGACTACTACCGCCAACACGGAGCATCTACACACCAAACCCTTTCGAGTATCATCCAGAAAATCAAGAGATCACCACATCCAGCAACAGATTCGGCGACCGCTCAACTCCGGCAGCCAGCAACATATCTGGCGAGGACACACCCACGACACACAAAACAAAGAAAACGGACACGACACACAAAACAAAGAAAAAAGACAGCCAACAACAGAACTGACGGCAGCTCAACTCCGGCGAAGACCGGAGGAACACACACCACCACCTCCGGCAAGGCTTACACCGCTAGAACACCAACAAGAGCAAAAGAGCATATGTCATTGGCCACCAAAACAAAAAAACATAGAACAACCAGATCCGGATCACCACCGTGAGATGTGTTGGTACAACCTCCTAAAGCCACTGGCCCACCGATAAACGAACCGACGACGCTGATAGCAAACCGGCGACACAACAACAAAGAAAAAGAAAGAAAAAAACAGCAACATTGAAAAACGGAACATAAAAAAGAAAAATAACCTCGGCCACCAAAGAGGCGGAGGCAAGACCCACGCAAACCTCAAACTTCCGGCGAGCCACAAAGCCACGAAACCGAAGACCGGAAGAAGCGAACAAACCGGATCAAGTGACACAGGATGATGACGGCGTCAGAGGAAGGAGGAAGCGGCGGTGGTGCGAAGGAGAGCTCTCAACGCACCACCAGGTATGGGATCTACATCTTCAAGGAGGGGGGTTTGAATTTTAACGGAAGGAGGGAGGCGGAGCTTTGTGAAGTTTGTAGAGAGAGAAGAGAGCGCTTTTACTTTTGTACGGTCACCCACCTCTGCCATAAATAAACCAGGTTGGCTCAACATTCCATATTTTACATTCATACTAACATACTAATCAACACATTATTTATTTTTATTACATTTTATCATTGGTTATTTCTCAACAAAAAAATATATTTCGAGGTCATGTTGGTTGAATATGATTCAAACCCATGTTTTAAAATCAAGACTAGTTATCAACAAGATCAAAGCACTAGATCACTAATTGAACAATTAGGTCACCGATTAAACCATATCACTAAACAAAATGACTCGTTCATGTAACTCAAGTTCAATAAAAAAATGTATAAGTATTAAATTAGATTGAATCGAATAACAGAGTCTAAAAACAATTGGACACATTAACATCATATTTATCATTTTGTAATATTGACATATTTTTAGCCTACGACTTTATAATATTTAGTAACAACTATTTCAATGACCTCTCAAAAAATTGTTCAAAAAAAATGACCTCTCAAAAAAAAGTAATAACTATTCCAATGACAATAAATAAATAAAATTAAGTGTTTTTAATGTATTTTTAAATAATAATAGTCAACTTATGGTCCCTAAATACATTTTTTATTAATAATTTTCAAAGCTCTTATCTATATAAATTTTAAAAAATATATTGACGGGTTTTAAGATGGAACTCCGATGTGAACACTTCTAAATTTCTAATGGTGATCTCTATTTGTTGGTTCTTTGTGGGTTCCATTGATCTGCATATGCTTCAAACAACCCATTAAAAGTTTACTCCAAATTTTTAAAAATGTATTGACGGAGGTTCAAGGTGGGGGCTCCAGTGTAAAGACAATTGGCAAAAGGATCCATCAATTGACCATTCTGACATCCTTGATCTCACTCAGCCTCTAAACATTCTCTTTCCAATTAGTCGATCCTATCCCAGTATTCCTTTTCCCTAGCAAGGAATGTCGCTGCCTTGTCTTCCTGCTAATATTAAAGAATTCAAATATGCATCGAGAAAGAAAAAAATTTGAAACTTGAATCAAAAGCGTTGTTAAAGGCTGCATAAACTTTGTTAAGGTTTTCAGAACAAAACTTGTCGGGTCTTCTTGATCAAACTGGTCAGTGGGCATGGTGCAAAGGCAATGATACAGAAAGAGAACTAGACCAAATTCTTGTACAAATCGAGTAGGAGGAGCCTCACTCATAACTCTAGTCAGGATAGTAAGCAACCCGTCTCTCCCAGCCCCCTGCTGTTTAGAAATTGATATTAAAGATTTAAAATATGCACAATGAAACGAAAATTGTGAAACTTGAGTCAAAAGCATTGCTAACGGCCCCATAAACTTTGGTAAACATTTGCAGAAAAAACTTGCCTGGGTTTCTTGATCAGGTAGGTTGTGGGTAGAAGCTGAATTGCCGGAATGAGTCCTCACATAGCCGTCCCAATAATAAGGAAGAGGCACAGGGGGCTTGCGTCTAAAGAGAATGTCCACTAGATTGAGTTTGAGCATCAATACAACCAAAGAATGCTCTTCGTGTGTGCTTTCTAGCCAAAATAAGAAAGAATGAAATCACAAATCACTATAGGACAACATCAATATACTAAAATAATAATGACCAAAATGGGCTCAATATCCCAAGTCTAGAAACAATCCCAACCATCAATACTCAAGAGCTTGTATGTTCATAAAAACAAGAAAGAAAGATAGATTGCATCTTCATGTGGTGTTAAAGTCAAAATCTAAATCGTGAAAGATAGATGGAGTGCATGTTAACCCAAATTAATTCAACCAACTGCAGAAAATACAGTATATTAATAGTTCAACATGAACAACATTGAGCAAACTTACTTTCACTTTAAGTTGCCTAATCTTAAACAAAGACAATCTAGAATAAAAACATACATATAATTGGTTGAAATTAAAAAGAGATGATTTGAGTTACCTATTTGTTTGCATTTGTACTTTGATGACGATTGGGGAGACACTCGGTTGCTGGCTAGTTCCTTCAAATTCCAACAGCGCAACCAGTATGAAAGAACAAAGCTCTTATACAATTTAATTGACGATGTTGATCAAAATAACAACACCACCGCCAATAATGATAATAAAATGGGTTACATAAGTGTTTCATCCTTGTAAATATAGCAAATTTTAATTTTTAGTCCCAAACATAATATGAACATGAGAACATGAGACACATCTTAAACATAAAAGAATCATAATCTTGACATTCATAACAACATAAATTGGCCATTAGGGACCAAAAACAAAATTGAAATTTTTTGTGAGGATGAAAACATTCAATTTTATTTTTTAGGGACTACAATCAAAATTCGATATATTTTTAGGGACGAAAAACTTATTTCACCCTAATAGTAATAACAACGATAATAACAGGTTGCTTAATGATGTTAGAAAATCAACTAAAATCTCTCAAATAAACAGTCAACTCCGAAGAAAGATCATTGCATCCTCCAAAAGAAAAAGAAAATCTGCAAGGTATTACCTGCTCGGCAGAGAAATGGAATTAAAAAGATGAACTACTAATGTATCACATGGAATGAAGGAACAAGAGCTACATTCTTAAATATGTGCTCTAGTTTCTAATAGTCAACACAGTCACCACATTGTATCTAGATCCAAAATCACATGGGAATTTGAATGATCATTCTTTCTCAGCCTTTGAAAACAAAAGAAGCATGTACAAACACACAATTATCGGAAAATTAAAACCCAACTTAACAATAAAGGGCAGAGAATTAGTATCTATAGTGTTTAACTCCATCACAACACACTTAACTTCTCAGAGTCTCTCACAATTTATGGTGAAAATATGGAAATGCCAAAACAATAAAATATGATTTTAAAAATAGTATTTAAACCTCATCATTACAGCAGGACCACCATTCTCTATCTCATCTAAAATAAGTTTCAAACATGGATCTCTGTTGACTTGTGCTGTTCCTTTTTAAGAACAGCACAATCAAGTTTCTCGCATTTGGGGGTGGGGTTTGGATTTGGATTGTCTCAACTCTCAACTCTCAATCAAGTGGAAATTTCACTTTGGGTTCTGTTTGGTAATTTAGTAAGACAAAAATATGAGCTTGTAGCCTCTATAAAACAAATAACTTATTTTTTACATGAGCTAATGTTTTTTTAGTTTCCTTGTCCGTTCGTTAGTTTTATCGCGTTAATGCGTATAAAATACAAGCTTTTATGAAATTTTGTTTTTCCTTTTGCAAAAATAAATATTTAATTTTGATTCAGATTAAAAACATAGGTATAAATATTTTGAACTTTTTTATATTATAACATATTATACTTATATTTTACAATGACACCAACAACATAATTAATATAATATAAATTTTTATTTTTTAATAATATAATTAATATAATATAACATTCTTATATACAAAATGTTTAACCACTACCAAAAAAAATACAAAATGTTTAAGACTATAACTGAAGTAAAAAGAGTCGGCTCAAAACCAAGTATTTCTTTTATATGTAGTATAAGATAATGGTTTTTGATAAACTAATTCAAATAATAGTTTATAGATTAAAACTTATAGATTATTATTTTTCTATCTCAATTTCATCTCTGACATCTTAATTGAAATGCATTTCATATTTATAAATTACTTCTACGTTTCATTTTACTAAACACTACAAATTTCATGAGCTAATTTATCTCTTATTAGCCATAAAATAATTTATAAATTATATATTATAAACTAACTTATCAGGTATCCGTAATTTTTTACCAAACATGACCTTGATTTCCTTGTAAACACTCAATCTCTCACTTTTTATATTTTCAAAACTCTCTTTTGTACAAAAATAAATTCAAAACTCTTATTTTTAAAGGCTAGGATCTCACTTGTGAATGAATTGATTTTTTCTTTTTTTGTGTTTCTTATTTGAGTATTTCTTGTACTCCATATAATCATTTTTATGTTTGAATGTGCAACGAATAGTTACAATAATCTTTTAATACACTCTATCAATCAAAATATTATTGATGTTTGATGTTTGAACAATCCTGCCCATGACTAAACTCGAATATATCAAAATTTTAAAATAATTGTTGATTATACATTCTATAAAAAAATATATATACACTCTATAAAAAAAAATATATACACTCTATCAATCAAAATAGACATGATTACTGCTCGTCGTGATCTTACATGGAAATGGAAATACAACATTGGTGCATGTTCTTAGGGAACAAAATATGTGTGCAGATTTTATGGCTAAGAAAGGATCACATGCAAGGTGTTTTGCTCAGTGGAACAGCCCTCCGCCTGGCATGAAATCTCTCATCCTGAGAGATAAGCTTGAAACTTAATTTCGACTCATCCTCTTTTTTTCTTTTTCTTTTTGCCTCGTTACAATGTAACACTACCAAAAAAAAAATCAAAATATTTATTGACGTTTGAACAATCCTAACTAAAACTAAATCCGAACACATGATCTTGATTAAACTAGAAGAGACCCGTGACAGCTTATCTAAGTGTTCTTGGGTTACAAAGACTAATATGATATTAAGTAACTATGATTGATATGATTTTTTTTGGGTTAATTGAGTTTTCGGTCCCTATAAATATCTGCAGTTTTGTTTTTAATCCCTATAAAAATAAATCACATTTTTTAGTCTCTACAAATTTTTCCGTTAGTGTTTTTAGTGCTTGTTAAATTAAAATTTGTTTAATTATGCTTAAAATTTTAAATTTTTTAATGATTTTTTACATACTTGTTTAAAACATTATAAAACGTTCCACTGCAATAAGTTAGCTCAAAATTTTATTTTTAGGTCCAAATTTTTGTTAGTTTTATCTTGAATTTTTGGCGTTTTTAAAAAATTATATTTAATTCATTACATGTTAAAAAATTTTAATTTTTTATAAAATAAATTATTACAATGTTCTTAACATGTTTGTTAAAAATCATTTAAAAATATAAAAGTTTAAGTAAAATTAAACAAATTTTAATTTCACAGGGACAACACATACTTTTAGTCCTTGTAAAATTAAAATTTGCTTAATTGTGCTTAAACTTTTAAATTTTTAACATATTTTTTACGTACTTATTTAGAACATTATACAAAGTTCATCCGCAAAAAAGTAACTCAAAATTTTATTATTAGGTCCAAATTTTCATTAATATAATCTTGAAATTTTGGCTTTTAGAAAAATTCATATTTAATTGATTACATGTTAAAAAACTTAAAGATTTTATAAAAGAGTATCTTTCAAAAATTTAGAAGTTTAAGCATAATTAAATAAATTTTAATTTAACAGAGACTAAAAACATTTTTGAAAATTTTTATAGAGACTAAAAAGTGTGATTTGTTTGTATAGGACTGAAAACAAAATTGCTGGGACCAAAAACTTAATTAAAAAAAAAAAAAAACTGTAAAATATTACTATGAGAGTATGACCAATTTACAGAAGCAGTAAAACTATGTACGAGTACGACAAAACATTATAACAGTGTAAAGTGTGGAAATCTAGGGGAAAGAAAAGAAAAAAAATTGTGATCCCGAAAATCATAGTGAATGGAAGAAGAGAGAAGAGAGGTTTGTTTGAACGGTGAAGAAGAAGAAGTTGTTATTAAAGATGAAGACAAAGTCGCTTTGCAATTTATGGATTCACTTCATAACTATCTATCCCTTTCCGATTCTCTCTCCTCCACACTTCGACAGGTACATAACCTAATCAAATTCAATTTAATTACCACTGATTAATATGAATCATAAGCTGTTTTCATAAAGCTATTCTGGTGAGCTTATGGAAACAACTTATGCTATTTCTACTAGCTTTCTCAAACAATTTCATAATATTCACAGGGGTGGCTGGAGTTAGCTAGTGCTAGATATTCTATGGGTACTTCGCGCGTTAATACTTCTTTATTGGACCTCAAATTCCATTCAGCTGCTACAACATTGAAGACAACCCAAAATGAAGATGGTAAATTTTGTAACATAACATGTACTTTATATTAATAAGAAAGAACCTCTATTTTAATACATGAACCATTGCACTGCACTTGATTCAGCAGCTACACAACCACACTTCACGTTGCAGAAATGGGTATCCTCTGAACACGAGAATGAGCAGCCACATGATAGTAATAGTATGAAATCATCTGGTACACTTTCCTCAAAGTACTTCTGAACATAATGCATAAACATTCTTTAGACATTAGCATTCTGTAATTTCAACTTTATATCACGGTTAAACTACATTTTAGAACATACTTTTACTTCATCCGTAATTGATTTCGCCACTATATTCTTTTAGTAGTATGTCTGTTGTTTCTCATTTTCTTACTTGGTTTTGCAAACTACTGAGGCAACCATAACAGAGAACTTAATGGGACTTGCAGATAATGATGAAGTAAGTATTTGAAATTTTGTATCACTTTCTTTTGTTATTTTAGATTCTTTTTAAAAGATAATGGACCCGTTTATTATAGCTCTTTTGAAAAATGTTTTTATAGGTGTATCTTCTTGCTATCATTTTTTTAACAAAAGATTTTTTAAAGGAAGCTTCAAATGAGAAATTGGTTTGAATAGTTTCTAGTAAAATGTCATTTTAAGTATTTCATCCTTTTGGTACAATTTTTTTTTTTTTTTTTATAATAACCTTTTGGCGCAACTTTTTTTTTTTATATAATAAAATTTCAAATATCTTTGCTCCCATGGATTCACAAGGTGAATAAATTATAGGTTTGGATATTTAAGTCATTAACATGTGCATCTGAACTATCAGTTGAATTACTGTTAAAATCTTGGTGGTTTTCATAGGTTCAAAAGGAGCGACACAAGTCCTTGTCAGTTTTTGGAGTTTTGATTTCCCCAAAGCTTCGTGCGACCCAACTGTCATTTGAGAAAGGTGGTTAACAGAGTTCTAAACCTTAAATTTCCTTACTGTGTATGCGGTTTTAGTCATTTATTTATATTTTATACTTGACATCCAAGATAACACATTCTGTCTATTGAAATTCTTTGCAGCACTAGAAACACTCATTGAAATAGCAAATTTGCGATCATCATTGTTACACTCTTTTAACCAACTTCATCAAGAGGTGGAAGATACCAAAGAATGAAGAAGTAGCAATTCCTTCAGGTATAGATAACTTCATTTCTCCTTATTTTATCTCTCTTCTACTCTTATTTTTGCTGCATATAAGTTCATATCAAGACTATGGTGTTTTATTTGTTTATTGCAGTGTATAGTAGTATTTAAGCGACATATATTATGAACGAAGATGAAAACAAATAAATATAAAATGTCAGAGTGTGTGAGATACTTGTCTCGCTGTGGCATAAGATATTTTAATTTTGAATCTCAGTCCCTTTTCTTTAATATGGAGACCTTTTTGCTTATAATCAAACATAATTAATTTTTACATAGGAACTAGGCATGCTATCGTATAACATAAGGTGTTTAGCTTTTAAATATAAAAGATGAAATCTAAATGATTTTAAAACCTCAATCAAAGTGTTTTATAAAGTTATTCTCCAAAACAGGTTAGTATCTCCACTCTCCAGTTTCAAACACCATGAGGTGTTGGTGTCAAATAATAAACCACAGTGGATGGCAAACGATGAGTAATGTTATGAGGGACGGTATTATTTTCCCAAGCCTATGTATTTTTTTTTTAATGGCAAATGTTAGTAGTTAGATTAATTTTTTTAACTCCTTCCTCTGGGTTTGAACCCAGGACCTCCAATTCCTTTTCTCTTAGCTCAAATCAGTCGAGCTAACCAAACCCCCTAAGTGTTAAGTGAATGTTAACCCTTGTTTGATATTTGGTTGTCACAAATTGATTGATAAGGTATAATAAACTGATGACCAATTAAATTTGAATGATTTTCCAAAACACATTTACAATATTTTTTTACGGGATAACATTTACAAGGGTTGAGTGAATTTGTATTCTTATCAAATCCCTCATTTGCTTCTCATTTTACAAGAGTCCCGAGCACAATATGGCTTTTCTATCTTTAATTTCTTTCCTAACCCCCAGTCTAAACAGACCTTGAATTAAATTCCTGTAATTGTGGCCAAAACCTTTGATCTTTCCTTGCTGAGAGGAGACAGACGTAAAAACAAAGTGATTTAAAAAGATAAGTTATTGGGTGTGATAAAGTGAAGAACTCGCTAATGAAATGAGTATTTGTTTTAACACGTCGGTAATAATTTCTTATTCTTTTATTCAGGCTGCCAGAGCGGCATCACTAATGGAGATCAAATGTGACCGAGCATTGCAAGATTTTGGCGTTCAATTTATTTATCAGAAGACCAAATGAAAAGTTTCTCAGTGTTTATTTCATCTGGTACTGTTGAAGTTTTTATGAGAACATACATTAGCTTTAAACAGTTTTTTTTTGCTGCAAATAATATCAAGTTGAAACAAGTTAGAGATACTTTTTCTTTTTTCAGTTTAATACTTTTGGTGTTTCGTTTTACTTTTTCTTGTGGTTCAATATATTCAGTAGCACTCTCACGCTCAGGTTTTGGCAAAAACGAGTGGGATACACAGAATGGCAGAGCATAATTCTTCCAGCAAAACTACTTGGCAACACTTGAGCATTTATTTATTTTTCATGAAAATAACACATCCATAATTTAAACGGTCATGTGTTTTCTCTTTTTTTTTCTTTATTGAGATATACACTAAAAAGCTCTGAAAATTCCGTCCCTGCCAATATAGTTCAATATATCAATTCTCAGAGAAAGGAGGATTTCATGCTCCGGCAAGCTGGCAACCAAGAATACATTCATGAATGCATGAAATGAAATAAAAAGGAAAAAAGAAAGAAAAAAAAACCTGTGCATGTGTTTGTCATTCAACTTAGTATTACATTCACACCATGTCATTTAATTCTATCTCTTATCCCCCCCCACACACACACACATTCATCCTCACATTACCCCTTCCCAAAAAATATAGGGAAAGCTCTCTTGAAAATAATACATACGCCATACAATATTACCGTCTAACATTTTTTTTTCTAGCTATACACAAAAAATAGGCTAATCATGAACAATCAAGGAAATGGAAACAACAAAGAAAAAAACCAGGAAAACTTGGATTGCAGGCTAGAACGCACTCCACTTATCAGAGCCTTTCTTTGGAGATTGATTATCTGAAGTGACCTTAAACGGACCAGAGGAACCGAATGGATCCGAGTCATCAAAAGAGAATGGAGCACTGTAGCCCAAGTCCTTGCTGCTACTAATTGAATCAAACCTTGCATGTCCTTGACCACCGAAGCCAAAATCTTTGCTGCTACTCATGGAATCAAACCTTGTCAGCGTATCAGGAGGATTGTAACCGAAATCTTTGCTGCTGCTTATGGAATCAAACCTTGAAAACTTTTCGTGACTGTAGCCAAAATCCTTGCTGCTACTAATGGAATCAAACCTTGAAAATTTCTCTTGATTGTTGCCAAAATCTCTGCTGCTACTAATGGAATCAAATCTCGTAAATCTCTCTGCTTGTGGAGAATTTCCACTTTCATGCATGCTGAAGGAGGAATCGAATCTTGACGTTTCAAAGAAGTGATCCCCTGCCTCACTGTACCTTGGAGAGTTTCCAAACTTGGAAAATGGAGTTCCAGGCACTGAATCATCAAAAGCAAAAGGGCTTTTTGTATGGAATGCACCATCTGTAACTGTAGATCCTGTTCTAACCGGATTTAAACCAAAATCACCCGATTTAAAGAAATCTCCCTGCTTATCTAAGTCAGAGTCCTACAGAACCAAACATAAAGAATTTAGTAGCTTTACTTCGATCGATTATTTTTTCACAAAAGCATAATCATGTGGCAGGCTTATGTGCCAATAAAATAAACTAACTTGATCTTTGAAATTAGCACACACTCTCTTCAGTAGTTGCGCTAAGAAACCCATTGCAAAAATAATTTGGAAAAGAAAAAGTTCCCCGTTGTGTCTTACATCAATTCCAGTGTAAAAAAAATCTAAAACTAATTTCCATAAAACTTCTTTCTTAATAACTAGAACAAACTAGGTTGATAACAAGATTAAGAGAAAATCAACAAAAGTAAAAGCTGAGCATAACTCGTGTTACCTTGGTGTTAAAACCCCACACCGAGTCCACATCGTCATTATTGTCAAAGGCACCCCAGGTTGATTCATCAAAACTCCTGCTACCATAGATTAACAACATCACAATTACTAAATGCACCACATTCAAAGCCACGGATTGCAGAAACAGAAAGAAAAAGAAAAGGATGACGAGACATAAACCAACACCTTCATGACCAGAAAAACAGAGAACAGATTACCTATGTGTTTCTGCATCTGCTTCGGAAGCTTTATCAAAGTGAGCGGTTGAAAAATCCTTAGAAGGACTCTCCACTGCATTCCTTCCAAATGGGCTATCACGGGGGCTTCTTGCCAAGTCATCTTCACTTTGTGCATAAGATTCCTCCTCGGCTGTATAATCACCATTAGTAAAAATTTCTTGCCTACCATTTGCATTCACAGGTGAACCATGAACAGAATTATCATCAAAAGAATTTTGTTCTCCGGGAATGAATGAAGGTTTTGGCTCTGAAGATGCATTTTTTGTATCAAAAGTGAGATCATTGGCAAATCCTGGAAGTAAAAAAAGCAATTAATAAAACAAGTTATATCGATCAAGCAAATTATGGCATTCAGAAAAGTGCATATGGCATACCTTCATCTTCAAATTTATCCCAATCTTCATCCCAAACAGCTGCCACCTCTGGATTACCGGGTTGCCAACCTTGTAATTCATTAGGTTCATAAACCAGATTAAAATTGGAAATACACTAATACAGGAAAGTGCGTTCACTTATAGAAGTTTGCTGCAGTAATAAGTTGACCTATCTATGAATTAGCCATTTAGACTGGCCTTATCAACCTTCCACGAGAAAGGCATGCATATTATATTAAAGAAGTAATTTAATGATGAGTGTTAAAAATTATCTCTTACATTTAGATCTAACTCGTCTATACAAAATTGACTTTTAAGGTAAAGAGTGCCGCTCTTCATAAAATCTTTTCAGACCTTATCTATTTTCAATGTGGCACTTGGGGTTTTTCCCCGATACACCCTTCATGCCTAACACTATTGGGCTAGGTATGTGGATAGTATGGTGCGTGGCCTGAACCGTGAGGCTCTGATATCATCTTAGGTTTTTATGTTGGGCCTAATTCATCCTTACAAAATTAACTTTTAATGTGAGGAGTGTCATTCTTCATAAACTCTTTTCAGGCTTTATTTCTTTTCAATGTGAAACTAGATCACTAGGGTTTTTCCCAACAGTATCCCATAACAAATATAAGCATTTCATCATCACTTGGTAGGTAATTCCTTTGTTTCAATGAATGATCCTTAAAGAGTGTAACTGTAAGAGGATACCACACAGGGGAATAAAAAACAAGAATCGCATATAGCAAGAGAAATTAAGTCAAAATAAATACAAACTTGTAAGGCGATTCTTTAAGGACCAACAAAGAACAGAAGTAAGTGTAGAGAAAGATGTTGTATCAAGGCAACATCAGATTAAAATTACCTTCAGGAAGCGGAACCATTGCAACTGACTTCACATCTATCCCATGTTTCTTGCACCGTTCATCAAAAGCCCTAAATAACTGCTCAAGATCTGATTGTATGCGATCAGCACGAACCTATGGAATTAACTGAAAATCAGTAACAGAGTAATAGGCAGGTTCGCACAGAAATCCTAGTCTTAATTCAAGAAAATAAGTTCACCTGAAGAATACCATCTGCACTGCCTCCTTGTTCCATTTTGACAATGGCTTGCTGCAACTCCACCTTCCTTTCCTAAATATGTGTCAAATAATGGTTAAAAGATGCACTGAAATGTTTCAAGATAGCCATATATCTTCCTAACTATAACGATATGAATTCATTGGTTTAAAGAAAGAATGAAATGCGGAGAGGAATAAATGACTAGTTACCAACACCAGAATCAATTCAAAACAGCCAGTGACATGCTCTAATATACTTCATCCAAACAATATATCACACTAAGGATTTGGGTATCTAAATAATATACTTGATAGCAAAGTCATGATGCATTCAAGAAAATATATTTTCTGGTCTTAGAGAAAATATGTCACTGATTTTTGCCAAATGTAGGTCACTGTATGTCTTCACTATCCACTACTCACTTGAAAGCTCTTAACTAGCATAATTGTGTACTTGAAGAAGGTTCCAGAGAAAAAGGTCACCCACAGAAATAGATACAAAAGATTAGTGGTCCGACAGGCGGGACATTGCTTTGCCAATTGTAAGGCACTCCATTTCTTCACTAACTAACATCCACTAGAGCACTCTAACTTGCACAATTAAGTATTTAAAGAAGATTCAAGAGAAAGGTTCTGCAACAATCGTCGGGCTATGCAGCTCTAAGCACATACTTATGTTTATTAGTCAGAATTTGTAGGGGTGAAAGTGAAACCTACTAGTTTCATGGTAAAGCAAGAAGCAAAATGTAGTAGTGAAGTCTAGTATTGGGAAACATTGTGCCACAGTAGCTACAACCAAAAAGATTATATCGATTATATAATTGATGTGACATTAGGTTTGCCAAAAGTTCCAAAATGAGATTAAGTGCAATATATCAGATAATCTGCTGCCGTGCATATTTCCTCTTAACCTACCATTTCATAAGAATATAAAGCATATTAAAGTGTATTTTCATTTTGTTAGGAAAAGCATTCAAAAGAACTTTATCACCAGCGATGTTGTATGTTACGGAGTGTTGGGCGGTTAAGAGCCAAAATGAGAATTAAGTAAGTGTAGCGGAGATGAGGATGTTGCGCTGGATGAGTGGTAGGACTAGATAGGATAGGATTAGAAATGACACCGTTAGAGAGAGAGTGGGGGTAGCACCTATAGTAGAAAAGTTGGTAGAAAATAGGCTTTAGATGGTTTGGACATATAGAGAGAAGACCCGTAGATGCCGTCGTAAGAAGAGTAGATCAAATGGAGGAGAGTCAGGTTAAAAGAGGTAAAGGGAGACCTAGGAAAACTATTAGAGAAACCATTAGAAAGGATTTAGAAGTCAATAAGTTGGATCCAAATATGGTTTATGATAGAACACTATGGCGTAATTTGATCCATGTAGCCGACCCCACTTAGTGGGATAAGGCTTGGTTGTTGTTGTTGTTGTGAACAAGCAAGTTGTTGTAATAGGTAGCACAAACAAAGAGTTTTAAGAAGATATACAGACACGTGACTTAAGGTGGTTCAGCCACACAAGTTTGATTCTTGCCATCCCCATTCTAAAATAAGTCAAACTTCACCAAAAAGTAGGCTGTGTCTGTACGTTGTGTATGCTTCAGGGCCCAAGGGCTCTAGCATCGAGGAGTGTTTTAGCTATAAAATTATTCATGTTTTTTGACCTAAAAGCTAAAGCTTTTTGAAAAGTTGGTCCTTGACAACAACACTAGTAACGATGCAAATATAGAGGATATCAGGATACAAAATATTTTCAACTCTAACAAAAAGCATGTCTATCAACATATAATACAGTATGTCCAACTACCTGTATATCACGAAATTTAGCTTCTTCTACAGTCAATTTAGATGCTGTTTCTGAAACTTGTTTGTATTTCTCTTCATATTTCTTGCTCAATGATTCTGCCTGTAGCACACCACCAAACATGAGTGAATTCTCTTAACATCTTAAACTTACAAAACATATTCAGAAAAATAAAAATACCTCACGCTTATCTGCAGATGCCCTTTCTGTAATCTCATTTAAGCGGTTATCACATCTGCTTTTATACAGGACCTGAAATACGAAAACCATAAGGGAGGGGCAGAAAAGAGAGCGAGTGCACAACCTAACGTAAATTATCACTGGCCAAATGTTAAAGCAGATAAGATCCATTTTCCTTTATTCAGATTCATTATATATAAACACTCACCTTTCTCGTTTAAAAAGGATATAAAAAGATTATAAATCTTACATCAGTTACATGGTTTTACCCCATAAACTCCTTAACTTTACCAACTTAAATCCTCAATCTTTTCACTGATTGCACGATTCCAGTTAATTTCTTGAGGGAAAGAATTTCCCTTCTGCAAAATATCAAGTCTTCCTAAGCAGAAGTCAATTCCCAGGGATTAAACTAAAGCCTAACTAGAACCATAACCCTACCATCAAGTCACTGTAGGATGATTTATGAATCCATCTATGTCAGTTATCATCTGAACAAGGTAAATTGAATTCATAGACAGTCACGAGACAACAAAAATGTGGTCCTCTGTAACAAAACATATATAAAATGCAACTAATAGCAGTATTGACCCATTCCACTTTATTTGTCACATAGTGAACCAGTTCTTCATGCCAAATTACACAGTTCTGGTGCACTAAAATATTTGTGTTGGCTTATTCTATGTTTATAATTGGATACTCGAGAGATATTTAGCTCATAACATTTATTGTGTAAAAATTAAGCCAAAGCGAACATGTGGTAATTCTTCCATATAGCAACAACAGGTCAAAGGTCATAATAAATTTATTTTTAAATTCTAAGCATGCGACATCAGTACAAGATCAAAATGAAAAAGGAAAGAATATATGAATTACTCACCAATTCCTGCATTTTGTTGCGGTACAACTCAATCTTCTCTTTTGAATCCAATATCATATTCTGTGTTTCTTCAGCCTACAACATCAAAGAGAACCATTTTTCTTTAGGTCTCAATGGAAAAGTAGCTTGTTTTATAACAGAGCTTTTCACAGCTTAGCACGTGTATTGCAGCTTGATTTATCTTCTTACCAGTATCAAGTGTCTTGGAAAGTGCGGTTAGTCTCTCAATTCAATTAGTTATTTACTATCTATCTAACCTACAGTAATTGGAGTCCGTGCCAAGAAAGGCAATAGACAAGTTGATATTTGGTTACAACAAATCCTCCTTAACATGAAAACGATAAAAACAAGTATCAAAGTAAAAACGGAAAAAAATTATCATTGAAATGGAATATTTACTTTCCCAAATTGAGTTACAATAACAACAATCACCAAGCCTTATCCCACTAAGTGGGGTCGCCTACATGGATCAAATTATGCCATAGTGTTCTATCATAAACAATATTTGGGTCCAACTCATTGACCTCTAAATCTTTCCTTATAGTTTCTCTTAATAGTTTTTCTAGGTCTTCCTCTACCTCTTTCGATCTGACTAACCTCCATCTAATCTACTCTACGTACTACAGCTACATGCCCAAACCACCTAAGCCTATTTTCTACCATCATTCATAATCCTATCCCGTCTAGTTTTACCACTCATCAAACGCAACATCCTCATCTCCGCTAAGCTTACTTGATTCTCATGTTGGACAAAAATTATGTCGTTCAAAATTGAGTTGCATATGGACAAAAACTACAAGGCAAAGCATATACCTTTTTCCCTGCAGTCTCAATATTTTGCTCACTATCATCTGTGTCGTTCAAAAAGGAATCGTCCAACGCAGATGTTCCAAACTTTTTCTGATCGGGCGGCACAATGCCGTCAGCCTGAGCAGGTGTTCCTTGCACTGGTGGCCTCAAACCAGCTGCTGGCGCCACTGGCGGAGCACCTGGCCTCCCTTGTTGCTGCTGAAAACCTTGTGACAGGGAAGAGTAAAAAATTAGTGAAGAAATATCCAACAAGAGAGAAAAAGAGAGATAGTATAAATTTGTGAATATACCTGGGCCTACACTCCATGCTGCATTTCCATAAGCGATATTCGGATGCCCAGTCATAGACATCAATGTTTCGTCAAATATAACACTACTTGGAAGAGACTGTGGAGGAGGACGACCTTCCCTATACCGCTCCATCAAATAAACAGCATAGCAAAACTCCCTCAATGAAAGCATGCTATCATTATCTTGATCAGATAAGTCCCACACCTTCTTTAAGACATCTGCAGAAAGTGCACAAAGACCTTATTCAGAATGCACTATCAAGAAATTATAAAAGGCCATCCCAAGACCTATCCACGAAAATTTCCAAAATAGTGGAGTACACGGTTAGACAGAACTAGAAGAAATAGAGTCTTAAAAGCAAACAAGTAAATAGTAAATAAATAAATAAAAACAGCAAAGAAACATGTCGACTGATGCTTTCTATTCAGTGTAGCACATTTCACTAAGCAGTTTTAATTTATACTAGCCTAACTGCCTGGCAATAGAAGCTTCATTAGGCATCAGCAATGACACAATTGCAGCCAACATGATGTTCGACATTGAAATTGTGGAACACCATAAATTGTATGGCAGTAGAAGTTGCAGATTTATAGGCTGCACCCAGCTCTTTCTCCATATATCAGTGTTATCTCCAGGACTAGTTCATAAACAGCATCCTACTTAATTTTGCATCCTAAGGTGACTAACTTATAATGGAAGAACCTTTGGAGATCTTTGATAATAACAGTTTTCTCCTTTCAAGTTCATGATGTTTCTTAATGTAATCATTAAAGATTTTGGCCGGAAAAAGGAGACCTGGTTTTTAAGCAATGTGAGGTTGCTACAATTCTCCACTATGGTTGGTAAGGAACACTCATATTTAAGGAGGTCTCTTTACCCTTAAAATAATATAGCATTGTGTTTATGTTCTCTCATTGGTGCTTACTCCTCCATCTTTCAAATAACAGCTTCCTCTAGAATCCAAAAGAAAGAAAACAAAACAAAAGACACATGGGATTTAGAGCTCTTTCACATTAATGTTGTAGCTCATGTTAGCGGTGTTTTCTGTGTTTCTAGAGGTTACTTGTTTTTTCAGTAGGTTTGTTTCAGGAGGATTACTTATCCTCCTTCCTTTGTATTTATTTCTTTAGTAGAATTGTTCTTCTATCCAAATACCTTAAAATTCAGAATAAAGAATCTCTCCCTGTTCAAAAAAAGAATAAAGAATCTCTCAATGAAGTACTTGTTGATTAAGTGAGAGTAATTTATATATGGACAAAACTTAGGTGCATTTCCTTAGGTGTTTTTCGTGTGGTTCTTCACATAAAATACTAATAACTACCAATGATTTCTCAAATCCACAATTTTCACAAAGTTTGTTATTAGCACAGAAGTTCAATTTTATGTGAAGAACCACATGAAAAGAACCTAAGGAAATGCACCAAGGCTTTGTTTGGGAGATTGAAGGGGAGGGGAAGGGAGAGCTTTGGGGGGTGGGAAATATAGGAGAACATGGAGAAACCTTTCAAAAAATTTGAAAGAATGTTTTTTTTAAAGAATGATAAATTAATGATTACGATTAATATATTTTTTATTTTAACAATATTATAACAACATAGATTAAATTTGAAGAATTCATGTAAACCCTCCTTCAATACAATTTTTGAGTTCCCACAAGTGAGGGGAGTTTTGTATCATGGAGAAAAATGAACCCCCCAAAGCCCTCCCTTCCCAATGTTCTCTATTTTTTTCTACTTGTTCCTCCCTTTTCTCCAAAACCCTCCCCTCCCTTTCCCTCCAAACTCGCAAACAATGCCTAAGGAAATGCACCTAAGTTTTGTCCATATTTTATTTAGGTGATAGTGAAAACTTGACTTTCCTGTATAAAGGAACTAAGAGTAAATAATAAACAAAAATCATCAAATGATAGCTATAACAACAAAAACAATAAGTGGAGTGAACTACATAGATCAAACATCACCACTTTGTTTTATAAAAATCCAAGTTTTTTAGTATAGGTCTTTTTTTATGCATGCTTCAAGTGATCCTTGGTTTTCCTCTATCTCTATTTGTTGGGCTATCCTCGATCTTATCAGCTCTTCTTTCTAGGTCTCCTATTTTCTTCTCCTCACATGACTAAATCAGGCGAAATTTTGTCCACTTTTCCTTGATAGGTGCTAGTCATACTTTTTCTATAATAGAATCATTCTTGACCTTCTCTTTGTCTACACGTTTTCCTCTATCTCTATTTATCAGGATATCCTGTATGTCATCAACTCTTCTCTCTAGGGCTTCTATTGATCTTCTCCTCACATGGCTAAATCATTCGAGGCGAGCCTTTGTCCATTTTTCTTAATAGGTGCTAGTCATATTTTTTGTATAATAGAATCATTCTCCATCTTCTCTTTTCTTACATGTCCCTTCATCAATATACGTAACATACACCTAAACCATTTGACTTGTTGGGGTATGATATGATCTTCAATTTTCACTCAAGTATGTGCTAGAACATGTCTTGCCGAACATGCACATGCTCCATTTTACTTCTATTTATTGACAATCACGTGAATCTAATGCTTCTTTCCAAATAAACGAGAGCTTGTAAATTTTTAAAAGAAAAAAGGATCTGACTACAAAAATTTACATTCAAAAAATTTGTATTAATTTTGCCAGAAACAATAACATTTTCAGAATCAGGTTACAGTAGCCAGTTTTTGGATGTCAACAAAAGAATAAGAGTAGAAAAATAACGAGTTTACGAAGCTAAAACCGAAAAACTTCAGCTGATTATTGATTTTATTATTAGTTATTTTCTATGCTTCATGGACTAGTTATCACATCAACATACCAAAATGCTTAAAGACTGCATCAAACAGTGGTTAGTTGGAATGCAAAAGTTTTACCTATTGGTAATCTCCAACTTATAAAAAGAGTGCGTGCCTCCTCCCCAGTGATTTTCCCATCCCTGTCAGTGTCAACTTCCATAAAAACCTTACTATACTTCTGCACATCAAAAGGTTTCATTTTTGGCCACGGAGGCTGTGAATTGTCGGAACTAGTATTTCCAAGTCCAACCGATCTCCCAGATGTGGTAAGCGGAGAAGAAGCTGGTGGTGAAATTTGCTGGTTTGTGTTTGGTAAAGACTGTGTCCGCGGAATCTGGCTATTTGTGAGTGGCATTGAGAATGCACTCTGCAATGAATCAAGTGAACTTTGCCTACTTGCAGGGTTGGCACTACTGGAAACTGGAACAATGGATGATGAGGCAAGTGCACTGCTAATAGAATAATTCTGTCGAGTAGGGTCTTGTTTTGGTGTGGATGCAGCAGTAGAGAAAAAATCGTCGCCCAAAACTGGACGGGAAGGGTACCCATTTCCAGACACAGTCAATGCTTTAGTGGTAACAGGTGTTGGCTGGGAGACCGGTGAGACCAGAGACGGCGATGTTGGTGTTGATAAGGCAGGTGATTGAGTGATTCCTGCAGGCTGAGCTGGAGCCATACCAGTCCTTCCACCATTCCAATCATTTGAGATGTTAGCATTTGAGAGATTGGGACCTCCAAAACCCTGTTGCGGACGAGGGGCTGTACCGGCGGGCATCGACTGAGGTGGACGAGGAGTGTTACCAGCAGGCATGAATTGTTGTGGCCCAGGGGCACTAACAGTTGGCATGGATTGAGTTGGTCTCATGTTTGGATTCTGCTGGGAAGGAAGATATTGTGGATTTGCAACAAAACCTGAAAATTCCTGTGATTGAGGTGGTCTCATAGTAGGACTCTGCTGCGAAGGTAGAAATTGCTGGTTCCCAACAGGACCTGCTAACCCCTGTGATTGAGGCGGTCTCATGTTAATATTCTGCTGCGAAGGTAGAAATTGCTGGTTTGAAATAGGACCTGCTAACCCCTGTGATTGAGGTGGTCTCATGTTAACATTCTGCTGCGAAGGTAGATATTGCTGGTTCGCAACAGAACCTGCGAACCCCTGTGATTGAGGCGGTCTCATGTTAGCACCCTGCTGAGAAGGAAGATATTGCTGGTTCCCAACAGAACCTGCTAACCCCTGTCCTCTATAAGCATAACCTTGACTCGATGTTGGTCCAGAAGTCACACCCATCTGCCCAACCGACGAGGAAGCCACTGGATTCGGACGCTGTGGAGGTATAGCAGCAAGGTTTATCTGTGGTGCAGGGATTTTAGAAGCAGCAGGACCGAATAACGCTGCCTTCACAATATCCGGAGTTAAATCTCGCTTACTCTGTGCAACAGTTACTAATTTCAAAGCATTATAAAAATCATTCCTCCCAAGGAAACCAGTTTTGGCCTGATCAGCATGCATCCATACCTGTAATCCATACCAAGAACAATAAGCATTACACTAGATCGAGTTAAAATCCCTAATCAACAACAAGAAAACCTAAATCATAGTTTCTAAGCAAACAAGCACAAAATCACAATAATCCATTATGAAAATCCTACACCTAAAACTCAAAATCGCAAGTATACAGAAGAATTATGACATCGATTATAGTAAAGTTGATTTGATTTGAAATTATGGAAGAGAAAGAAAGGGTACCTGAGCAAGAACGTTTTGAGGCAAGTTGGATCCTTGAAAGAAATTGACGGCCTCGGGACCACTGATTCTACCATCTCCATCTAAATCTGCTCTTCTGAAAAACGCTTCGAACTGATCCATTTTTGGTGGTGCTGCCATTTTTGTACCTAGATCGCGTGCAACAGAACCAACTCGAAGCGGTTAGGGATTTGGATTGTGGAAGAAGAAGAGAGGGAAACGAAATTTATGAATGATAATTGTTGAATTTAAGGGATTTGAAATAGTGATTTATGGTTTTGGATTTTTCCGGCGAGATGTGCCTTTTTTTTTCTGATGATATTCCAACGACCGTAGTTACACAGGCTGTGCCTCAACGGACCAACTTCATCTCATCATCATTTTATTTCATGCATCTACCTATATCATAAAGTAAGTAAAAGAATAATAATCTCCGTTCATATACCTAAAAAGTAATCAAGTAAAAATATAGCAATAATACATTTTTACATATAATTTTGTAAGAAAATGTTATACTAATCATAATCAGTTTTGTGAAAAAACTAAATCATAATCATTTTTCTAAATAATATGATTTTTTTTTCTTCTAAAAGGCCAATTTTTTTTTATTGAAAATAGCTAAAATCAACATGAGATGTGACAAAAAGGTCAGCACAATATTACATTAAATATGGTGAGAAAATCTCAAAAAACAACTAAAAATCCCGAACCAAGAGCTTTAAAAACTTCAAGATACCGAAATAATTGAGTGATCGAGAACTCAATAGATTGGTGCACCAGTGAAGTCGGAAAAAAAAACCTACAATGATTTTAACCACCATTGCACGAAATGTTAAATATGCTCAACAATAACCTCGAAAATTATATCCTTCCTAACATAAATATAATTATTAAGAGTTTTCTATATAGCCTAAACACATGCTATCCAAATTATTTGGAAGCTAGTTTGAAAGAACGGTTAAAATACCAGACTAATTCAACATCGTATCCAAAACACGATGAAACACATTGCTCACAAAAAATATGTAAGGTAGGTTTTCACCCACAACAACAACCAGATGAAACAACAAAGATTCATTCTATAACAAAACCCTTCTAACCAAATTTTTGAATTGTTAGGGAGACGATTGTTGAAGAATTTCCATATCAATAAAAACGCATAGAAATCAATTATTTTTCAAATCAAACTATTTGACGAAAGTGATTCGTCTTCTCTTGCTTTTGTTGGAAGGAGATAAGTTTCCTTCGTCACAAATTCTTCATTATGTAGTATTAAATATTTTTATATATTATATTACCGATAATAATATCATATAATAATTAATAAGTGACTTGATAATCAGCAAAATCGTGGGTTACTACATTGCATTCATCCCTTCATAATTTTTGAGAAATTGAGTGATTATATGTCATGCAGCATTTAATCAATGACTATTTGGGAATTTATGATTTTAATTAGCGTTTTAGTGTTATTTAGTCTTTTTGAACCGATAATACTCGTTTTGGTTGTTTTATGGAACATCTCAAGGATTTGCTTTGGCAATACAAGAAGATAGAACATTGGAAATGAGTCTAACGATGTATGGAGATGCATCACTGGGAAGGATGCATATAGATGTATCCTTTTGGATCGCGCAATATGATCGTACAAGTGTACGAACTCTAGGTCCCTTGTCTGCCTTTGGTTAAGGGACAAGTTCAATGAACTGGCTCTAATCAGTGTAGTACGAGGAAAAAAATAATATGTTGAGTGCCAAGAGGATAAGATAACATGGAATCATAGGAGAAATTAGTGGTTGGACTTGTACTATAAAAGGACAACCACATGTTAGTTCCAAGGGTCGAAATTTTACTAGGTAGAATTGAGCAGCCATGTTCTACCCAGGATTAGCAACCACTAGAGTTCTCACTCCATCCCATCTTCCGCATAGGTGAGCATGAGTGCTAGTTCTTGGTGAATTAAAGTTAGGATTACTTTGGTGATTCTTAAGCTCGCCTATTTCTTTTGTGGAGTGTAATCTATTTCTAACTCTTATTTACCTATTAATTCAGATTTTCATGTCTTCATCTATCTCTTCTTTATTTTATTTTCATGGTTAAGCTCGTCATGAGCTAAATCCGTTTGGTGGTTTAGACATGACGATGTTATGATATTCTTTGCTTAAGATTTTAAATAACTTTACGTTTCTTTTAAACAAACTATTTTAATGATAACGTTTGAAAGTAAAACTTGATCACTTTTGTTTTCAATTCTAAATTCCCTAAGACTCAAAGGGGAAGGGGTTGTAACTATTTGTTTAATATGAGTTACGTCCCTAAGTACCAAAAGGAGGCGAGAACAAGAAATACTGCTTGAACTTAAACAAGATCTTTAAACAATATGAGGTTGTAACCTTTTTTAAACCTTTATGGTTTGTATTTTCCATAAACCTATTTTAAACTTTTATGGTATGTATTTTTATATTACCTATTTTTTTCTTTCCATTTCTTATTTTTTGATATCGTTTTTCAAAATGGGTATAGACAAGACTTAACTATATGACAAAGATCAATTATGTGTAGACACCATTGTTGCATTTACAACACATAGGTTTGATATATGAGAGGTTGTAGTAACCTACGCCATGGATGTTCGAATTAGAAATAAGGTGATTGTTACAATTACAAGATCAGATACAATTACCAAAAATAAATGAAGAAGTGACAAATTAATTTTAAGTTACTTCTGAGAGGGTTGAGATGACTCTATACACAACTTCTTTGACGATCTTTGAGAATTAGAATATTCATTGTCAACCTTCTTCATTTTCCTTCTTCCTTTTCCTCTTCTTCAGAACTAAACTCTAACAATTCTATTTTGCAAAATGCTAGTGATGTTATGTATAATTGCAGGGTTTCTATGTTTCACCTCAAATATTACCCTGTTTTGATTTTAGTACTTGTCAAATTGGTTGTGTTGACTCAACAATTCAATAAGTTTCTAATCATCAATTCTGCCATGTGGATCAAGCATGTCACTGTACCCATTCCAAGTCATCGGTTAAATTGCTGACAAGGTTAATGAAGAAAGAAAACTTATCGGTTTTTTTTTTTGTCAAGGATGAGTTCAAATTTTACAAGGGAAAAAGTTATGGACAAAACTCAAAAAAAATTTCATTATATAGAGACCAAAAACAAAACCAACACTAAAAAAAATTCAGCCTTAGTATTTTTTTTTTGGATAGAAACTCCACATTTTAAGTTTTTTTCTCTTCTCCATTCATTGGGATGCATCTTGTTTCTCTTTCTCTCCATTTAAATAAGTGGTTGTCACATATCTCTAGTTTTTCTTTTGTGTTTTCGTAATTTTATTGTCCGAGTGCGGTGTTGTGTTATTCGTTGTTTTGTGTGTCCCTATTGAAAGATCGACTTCAGTCAATTACAAACTCAATCAATGAATTATGAGTCAACGTTGCAGATTTGGAAGCATGAATATTCTGATCAATTAGATGAACACTACAACATCAAAGAAAATAACTTTTTTTATCCAAAACATCCCCTCAAAACAGAAAATGGAAGAGAGAAACATAGAAAGGAAAAACTAGAGTCGACTTAGAATCAACATAATCAGATTCTCGTACTTAATTTACCATATATTATTTTTTTCATATATTACACACACGTGCGAGGGATATATTAATGTAACAATGAGATCTTTATTTCTCAAATAATTAATAATTGATAATAACTTTAGAATATCTTTAAAAAAAACTTTAGAATTACCTGTAATTCCATAAAAGAAAATTACTGTATTGAAAATTGTGTAATTAATCTATAAAATGTCAAAAAAAGTTTCCTTTTTAATAATAATTTTTTTTTTTGGCATGCTTAACCGATGTCGGAGCCCGAAAGCACCGGTTAGCTCGACCCTTCTATAAAAAAAGCAATACTACGTGTAAATGAATTCATTATTAATCCTCTGATTAATGAAATTTATTATTATTAAATTGCATCTTTTTCTTTTTTCTTTCTGGAATAGGGGTGAATCAGCATCAAAGCGTAGTGGCGACATGTTTCATTACGTGTTTGTGTTTTCTTTTTTTAGGGTGTTTGAGGTTTGTTCCGTATAAAGCGCTTTTCTGACTTTCAATACTTCCTAAAAACACAAGTAAAAGACTAAAATACTCCAGTGGTAGTTAACTACCGCTGGCTTATAACTAAAAAACACGCCAACAGTTAATTGCCGCTGGGTTTTTTGGTCATTTACTTGTGTTACTAAGACATAATGAATGTCAAAAAAACAATTTTCAAGCTTTTATTTCTAGAGAAAGAAAAAAATAGGCACGGCTGGCTCCACTATTTTTTTTCTATTAAATATATTAAAATATTTAAAATAAATATAAATGAACTCAACCTCTAAAAAAAATTCATAGCGTAAACTTTTTCATTATTAAACTATTTTATAGCACGTGTTTACACACTAATCTAACATGACCGTCTCTTAAAGATTTTTAACATTTAAATTAAAAAATATAAATAAATTAAACATTGTCTCTAATTGCATCTTTATTTGTTATATAATTAATAGTAATTGATAATAACTTTAGAACATCCTGCAATTAAAACGGAATTCCACAACCACGTGAAGCGGAAGCGTGTGGTCTAAAAAGGCGATAATTTGGTTTGGAGATCGAGGTTTAACGGCGGTGTTCATAGAACTTGACTGCAAGCAAGTAGTAAACGGAATCTCCAACAAAATCGGTACCAATTTTAAATTAGGAGCTATTCTAAACTATTGTAAAGCTTCACTTTCTAGATTATCAAACTTTAAGATAAGTTGTATAAAACAACAAGCAAACAATGTGGCTCATTTATTAGCAAGGGCTTCATTATCATATGCTAGGTCCCAATGTGAGGATCATATGCCATCTTATATCAAATTTGCATCAAAAAAAATTTCTTCAGAATAGGGAATGGTGGATTGGCATCAAAGCGTTGCGGCGACATGTTCATTACATGTTTGTGTTTTGTTCTTTGTCAAGCTTTATCTCTAGAAAAAGAAGAAGAAAAAAAAAAATCAATCCACATGGTATATTTTGGACACACACTTGGAGGTCCCCATGCTTATATAAACACGTGACTCAACAATGTAGGACATTTTTAAGTTATGCACACACACTAGTTCTTACCTTGTGTTTTTCTATCTAACTTCCACTAGAATCAACTAGTGTTCCAGCACAAACTTTATAGCCAGAAAATAATTTTTCTGGTTACCTCATACGATACCTTGATTTCTTGCCTTCCATACGCACCGCTTTCACGTTGATGCGGTATTTTGCCGCAATTTTGCTAAAAGCAACGCCATACCAAATGTATACTTAGTCTAAATATAGATAAATGAGACAAAGCCACAAGATTTTGATGAAGATTGAAGCCTGATAAGATATTACACAATATGGTAACATGGATGACAAGCCTGATAAGATAGTATTATAACATTGAAGCCTGATCAAATCACAGTAATAGCTGATCAAAAGTTAGATTTGTAAATCATCTCATTAAGACAACAATTTATATATATATATATATATGCCACTTCATTTGTGGTTCATCAACATTTTTGGATGGATACTCCTAATAGATCACTCCAAGAATTCTGTCATCAACCAGTCAATTCTCAAAGGAAGTAAGAATTATAGCAGCCTGCAACTTCGATTTTTCCCAACAAGTGCTCAAATCCTGCATAAACAAACCACTTAATGTCATATAAATTTTATGCCTAAAACGAAGTATGGCTGTTTATTTAACCAGGTTTTATAGCTAAGTAATTGTACACGTATATAAGCTCACATGAGCCAATCATTCAATTGTAAACAAAAAATGGAAGAAACATAATGAAAGATATCGAACATAATGAGACATGAGCACTTAAGATGATTATATCATTTATTAACTTCCCCTAACTGAACACAATGAATTGTCAATTGTATCGAACATGGATTCCATACACGAATTTCTTCATGTACATGTTCTCAAAAACTAGTTTAATACAAAAGGGAATTACCTAGTTAGTGAGTATTCATAGAAGTTAAGATTAATACCTATGTCAGGACTCTGAATGTACATATCCTTGACCCAATGAGGTGATAAACTCTCAAAGAACTGAACTTGATCGCTTTCTTCACATGTTTTGTTCTCTTTTGGAGACTCAACTTCTGTGTCAGGCTCTGCATGATTTCCTGCAGGAATTGATGATTGCTTGCGCTTTGAACGAGCTCTTCTGTTCTGGAACCAATTGTAAACATTAGTCTCGGATATTTGACCGTGTTGCCCTAGTTCAATGGTTATGTCTTTGATCTTCTGTTTGGTGGGAGTGCCATTGCCTTCATCGAAAATACGCTCGAGTATTTGAAGCTGGATAGGCGTTGGAGTCCAACGCTGCCTGGAAGTTATCTTGTGTCCAGAGCAAGCCATCATCAGTGGATCACAGTACAAATTACCAAGTTTCAGTCCTGAACATTCAATAACATTGACAAGCGCTAAATCAATCAAGGTCTACTCCTAAATAAGTAGCTCAGTTGGTGAGCTAAGGGACACGGAAGGTACTAGGTTCGAACATTGAAAATGAACATAACCACTAATATTCACCTATAAAAAAAACACTCAAGGTTTAATTCTCTATTTTTTAACGTGAGATAAACAATAATGTATGATAATCTTTCAGTATTCAAGACAAACAATGCAAATCTATAAAAATAAAAACAATGCAAATCTACTGCTCAGAAACACTGTAGAACTCACCGAACAGAAAAATTGATTATTTGGAATCGAGAGGACAAAAATTGGTTACAGCGAGTGCAGGATATATTTTGAACTTGTTTGGATAGACTTATTTGAACTTATCTACTGACATGAGCACTTGTGACACTTTTTGGAAGTACTAATGGAAACAGCTTATTTGGAAGATCATAAGTTGTTTTCAACTTATTTCCATAAGCTCTCTAGGATAGCTGATGAAACAACTTAAAAATTATACGAAAATAGTTTAACTTGTGTTACTGCTCTTTTTATTGCGCTAAAATATATAAATTATGAAAAATAATTTTTATAGAATCTTGTTTATTCCTCTTAACAAAAATGAAATTTTATTTTGTACACAAACTATTATAATCTTTTTAAATGACATCAACAATATAATAAATATGATATAAAATTTTATTTTTTTAGCAACTAATTCTAACATCTATGATACTAACTAAAAAAAAGAGAGATTGCACCTGCGAGGTCGTGTTGAGTGGTAACGGATTTATGCATCTCAACAAGCTGGTCAGAAATGGTGGTGTAGACAGATATTTGTTGTCTTAAAAGTTCCATTTGTTCATCAGTCATAACTTTCACATAAAGCAGTCCTCCTCCTCCACTGTTCTCATGCTCTGCCTCCATTTCTATTCTTCTTTTTCTTTGGCAAGAAGAAAAGGAAAAGAGCGCAGTTTCATTACCCTCTCTCCGCTAATCCCGCCATTCTTCCTCTCTTTTTCTTTTCTTTATATCAATAAAAGCAACAAGTCAACAAGTACAATGTATTTTTCTTTACTTTTCCTGTTTTTAAACAAAATAGTTTTAAAAACTAATAATTCAAATCAGTTTATTCAAACTTTCCTGATCCTCGTGAGCTTATCTCAGTTGGTTGGGACAATGCATAAAATATGCAAGGTCCGGGGTTCAAATCTCGGTCATTACCAAAAAAAATAAAAAACTTTTTTGGCCTTAATTTCGTGTTTTGACTCTCGTGTTTATTTTAAATTGGTCTCTTACATTCCTTAAAAACAAAAATTAGTCGCTTACATTTTATAAGTTTTAAGTTTGATTCTTATGTTTTAAAAATTTCAAGTTGGTCTAAAATGTTACTCCTATTAAAATAAGTTAATGTCTTCCTCCACGTAATATTACGTTTAATCAAACAAAAAAATAAAAAAAAAGTTTTAGAATTGAGCAAGTTAAACTCCAACACTTGTATTCTCGACTCAGATCCCTAAATTGAGTAAGTTTTAAAATTGATTTTGTAAATAAGTTAAACTCCAACACCTTTAATCTCATCCCAGATGACATAAGGGGCTAACTTATCTTAATGTAAGTAATGTTTTGGATTAACTTGAATATATTTTTTTTACAAGGGATTAACTTGAAATTTATAAAACATAAAGTAACAATTTAAAACTTTTAAAATATAAAAGGCCAACATAAAATGTAAAATACATATAAGGGACCAAACATACATATGATATAGCTTTCTATGAGCATCGTTCAACTCGAATTATTCATATTTTGTTAGTGGACGTTGTTGTGTGTGTGGCGTGGGTTGGGGAGAGGGGTGTTTAGATATCATCAGTTAATTGTTGTGTAATCTTTTCTACTAGTTTTTGGAAGGATCCGTGGCGGCGGGTGGGGGAGCTCCGTTTTGTGTGAAATACCCTAGACTCTTTGCAATCTCTAACAATAAAGAGGTGACGGTGGAGGAGGTTTGGCGAGTTAAGGGAGGAAGAGAATAATGGGACTTTGTGTGGCGGAAACCTCTTTTTGTGTGGGAGGAGGAACTTCTTACTAGCTTGATGGAGGATTTGGAGGATCATAGGTGGGAAAATCACGAAGATAGTTGGGGTTGAAAACCGGAGGTGGAAGGGCCGTTTACGGTTAATTCATGCTATTTAAAGCTAGAAAGGTTGTGGATGAGATAGGAGGATTGGAGTTTGGAAGAGAAGAGAGTTTTTGATTGTATATGGAAGAGCAAAGCTCCTTTGAAAGTAGTGGTTTTTTCATGGAAACTTCTTCATGATAGAATCCCTTCAAGAAGTAATCTAGCAAGGCGTAATTGTTTACCTCCGGAGGTCTCAATGTTGTGTGTCTTGTGTGGTAGTTCGGAGAAATCGTCTAACCATCTTTTTTTGCATTGTAATTTTACGGCTAGAGTTTGGGCGAATGTCATGAGGTGGTTTGGTTTTTACTTTATTACACCTCCGAATTTATTTGTGCATTGGGAATGTTGGAGTATACAAGGGGGAACTAAAAAGATTCGTAAAGGTTTATGGTTTATTTTGCATGCAATAATTTGGGCTTTTTAGCAAGCTAGGAATCATATAATTTTCCGGAATGAAACGAAACAAGTTGATGAATTAGTGACGGAAATTATAGTGTTGTCTTGACGTTGGATTATGTGCAGGCTTAATATGCAAACTTGTTTATGCTACGATCGGAGTTGGCATCCGCAAGAGTGCCCGTTGAGGAAGTAGCTTCTGTGTGCTTTTGGAGGTGTTTTGCATTAATCGTGGGTGAATTGTTTGTGATTTTTGTCTCAGGTTTATTTCCAAATAGTAGGCATGGGATGTTTTTTTGGTAATTTACATGCATTAGTAGAATTAAAAAAATATTTAAGGAAAAAACAAAACCAAAAACTCCCCATATACGCTAGTAATTTAAAAAATATGAACTCGAAGATTAAGATTAAAAAAAATATTCTTTTACTTATAAAAATTGTTTACAAGAGGATAATCAAATTTGGTAAAAATAAAATTAAAAAATGACGGTACAACCTTGATCTTCCAATTTGTCTTGATCATCTTCATAATTTCATGTGTGACCATTTGTTTCTCATCCTCTGACTTCTTTAATAACAATTTTTAAACCTTGTAGGCCTATTTCGTGGTTTGGTTGGGATATGATAGAAATCGAACATACAATAATGGCTTTTCTTATAATGTGCTTGATGTGTTAGATAACATATATTATTGAAAAATGATAATTGAACAGCTATTTTTTTTGATATTTTTATGATAACTTTCTTTCTCATACTAACATTTATGTAGGTAAAGTTATTTTTTAATGTTTCAATGTGTTGAATACACAAATCTTAAGATAAATTAAATGCACTTTTCACCCCCTATATTTCAAAAATAAATAATTTATGAATTCGAAACATAGGGGGTGAAAAATACATTAAGCCTAAATTTTTTACTTTAAACTTTTTATCAAGTGTCATAAATGCACTTGCTCACATTTCCCTTTGTTACAATATGAATTAGTTAGAGAGGTGCAATATGATGAAATGATAAGATTAACTTATCTTATCCGTTTCAAATTCATAAATTATTCATTTTTGTAATTTCATTAATGACTTGTAAACGACTAATTTATCTGTGTGATTCTACATTATCAAGTTGTATGTCACGTCATTTAAAAATATTTTACATCACCATTTTTTAAATTCATCAATTTGAGGAAAGGAAGGCTAAAAACCAACATATTTCGAAGAAGGAGAGATAATTTAGTGAGCCGGTAAAAATGGAGGATCAAAATTCCAATTAAATCTATATTTAATTGAATGGTTAAATATGTTTTTGATCCTGGTATATATATAAACTTTTCGTTTTAGTTCCTTAAAAAAATCACTTTTACTCCCTAAAAAATGTGCAATCTTCATTTTTTGCCCTTACTTTTAAAATTCCAATTAAATCTATATTTAATTGAATGGTTAAATATGTTTTTGATCCTGGTAAATATGTAAACTTTTCGTTTTAGTTCCTCTAAAAAAATCACTTTTGGTCCCTAAAAAATGTGCAATCTTCATTTTTTGCCATTACTTTTGAGTCAACTTATGGGCAGCCTTCATATTATTGATTGAAAATTTTAATACGAGAATCTCTCCTAAAAAATATATAATTTTTTAACAAAACTGAAATTAAATATGAATTTTTAAGCACCAAAAACATAAAAAAATCATATTTAGTTAAAAAAAAAAATTAAAGATTCTTGTAATATTCTAAAGGCTTAATTGCTCTATATATCCCCTATCGCTTTGAACTAATAATTAATTTTTGGTCCGTTTAAGTCTTTTAAATATGTTCCCATTACACAATTTGGTCTCTTCTAAGAAGGGTTAACCCCAAATATCTTAGGTGGACCAACATTATATGTGGTCCAACATAAACCTCATTAATTATTTTATCTTAACTGTTCGATCTATTTATCATAAAATAAATCATTGGATCTTGAAAGTCTATTATATGTATTAGTGCATTATCACCGTCTTTTTTTTTATTTTCGCTTCTTCATCTTTTTCCTTCCCCCTTCTTCATCGTCTTCATCATGAACTTTCATATAAATACAAAAAAAAAAAACCCAAAAACACAAAAAACATAAATTAAACATTCAAACTCTTTAATCAAACATAAATTCATAAACCCTTTCGACTTGAAACCCAAATTCACTTCACCCAGAATTTCCCCCATCAAAAATTTATTTCAGAATCATCATCTTTCAAAGAAAGCCAAATAATTTTTTTTTATGGATCTTTCTACCCTAAATTTTCCCTCCAGAGCCACCAAATTCATTATTGATTTTGGTTCTCCCCACCTTTTTTAATCCAATTGTCTTCATCATTTCCCCCTTAAGATTCAATTTGTTTTAGATTCGGTTTGTCTCTTTCACACAAGAAGCGAAAGAAATGATGGGTCTGGCAAAGAGTGAAATAGAGGGGTGGGGATGAGATTGGAGCAAAAAAGAGGATGAGAAGAAAGGAGAAGAGAGAAATATATACATCCTCTTAAGAACGTTAAAATATGACTTTACACAAAAAAATAGAAATTTTTTATAAGTGATAAATTAATTATTAATTTTTAAAGCGTTAAAACTTAAAAAATAAAACATTGGAAATCTCGGTCTATAAATCGAATTTTAAGTTCATTGTTTATAAAAATATATAAAAAGGTATCTGCAAAGTTTAATCGTATTTCAAAAACGTTTCAATTTATTTTTATTTTTCAACCAAAACATACAAAATTGAATTGTTTATAGGATGCGTATACTCACATGTCAAATTTCGTTCCCTAATTTTATAGGCATAGTTAGAACATAATAAAAACATTCGCAATAAAATTTTGCAATTTTTAAACGAGAGACAAATTAATTATAAATTGTTTAAGAAATTCAGAATTATGGAGAGTAAAAATTCATAATTAATTTGTCCGTAGTCAAATTTTTTTTTGTAAAGCCATATTTTAACCTTCTAAACGTGCCTGGAGAAAATTCAACTTCTAGTTTTTTTTTACAACGCGTATATTATTGTCAAAAATAAGAAAAATTTTAAATTAAAAGGTTATAATATATGTTTTTTTAGTTTATAGGATCATTTTTGTATAATCTAATTATAATTTGTCAAACCATCTTCCTCTCTCTTCTCTCCTTCTCAAACCCTAGCCGTCATCCCTTTCTTCCTCTTCTTTTCAGAGGGGTGATTTAGGGTCAATTTTGACTCAAAAATCACTCATTCGAATTGTTTTTCCTTCTATCCTAATTGAATAAGTGATTTCACATATTTTCTGTTTTCTTTCGTTTGTTTTTGTGATTTCGTCATCTCTAAACGACTCTGTTTGTTTTGATTTCCCGTTTTTGTGTGGTGTGTTTTTGATTTCCCGTCTTAGTGCGGTGTTTTTTTATTCAGGTTGAAAGATTAGCTTTGAGCAAGTGCAGATCCGATCAATGACAATGACTTTGGCGTCGTCAACGTTGCAAATCCGGAGACATGAGTATTTCGGAGACATAATTATAATCATATTAGTCATATTTGTAGGCATAGGTATTTTGCCGTTTTATGCTATTAACATGGATGTTGTGAGTTTGTTCACAGATTCATCCTTTTTCTTTTTGGCGAATTTGGATTTGTATTATATCGATGTACTCTATCAATTTGAATGAATAAATATCGTTTATTTTTGTCAAAAAAAAGGATCATTTTTCAAACATGATGTATATTACAGGGTCAATTTGAATAATTAACCTAAAATATTTATTCAAAATAAGTGTAATTTTCAATTTTTCAATGAATCAATTGATTATTTTCTCTCCTTTCAAAAAAAAAATTGATTATTTTCTCCAGCTTTACTTTCATTATTTTCTTGAACGACACATGATTTACGATAAATGGAGTACACCAAAACAAATATCAACACCAATGAACTCGTTTATTCATGCATTAACAATCATTGATGAAAGTGAGTGGTGGAAAAGTGTAACCGAAATAATGGGATATGATTGCTTAGTGTCATTCCTACTTGACAAACATAACAAACCAATCAAATATCAACACCAAAACAAGTACCGCCAAGACTCAGTGAAATATTGACACAACAACAAATGTATACACCCTCGTTATTATACTTAAAAAGTCAATTGTTTCTATAATGAAGATCGGAGTAGCATTGTAGAGACCGTTTATTACTGGTCTATGAAACTCAAAACAGGTTCCTTAAAAGAATACCTACCATTTGAGATGTTTTCATACTATTTCCTACCTCGAGTCAATTTATAAGAAAAAAATCATTAATTTTGGGTGAAGATCCTCTCCATTTCTTAAATAAATGGAGATTGTCAGTTACTATAGTTTTGAAGTAAATATGTGATATTAATGTTTTTAATTCTTGAAATATGTGCATTTATATCATATATTTACTTCAAAACTATAGTAATTGACATTCTTCATTGATTTAGAAAATGGAGAGGATCTTCACCCATTAATTTTGCTCTAATGATCTTGCTAACTTGTGCATTGAGATTTTTCGACTCTTCTTTAAAATGTTTGTTTTCTTAATATTAGTGTGTCCATTTAATGTCTTTGATTAGTGGGTACACGTTCAGCGCATAATCTCTTTGATTTGTACATTATATTTTGAATTAGAAAAAAAATCTTAAAATAAAAGTATTTGGAATAATTTTATATGTAAGTTTTGTTTAGGCTAAAGATGGGATGCAGAGGAGTGGTCTCTTGCAGCATCCTATTCCTATATTAATAGTGAGAAAAAAAATTACAAAGAGACCGGAGAGGCAAAAACCAAACGCCTCAAGGAAATCAAAAGTTAAAACAGAAAGGGTCATATCTAAAATATTTCTTTGTTCAAAAAAAATTAAAATATTTCTTGTTAGGAATTTTACTAAAGATAATAGGATAAGAGTTGACCAAAAAACTAACAATATAAGAAACTATTAAAATAAAATCTGGGAACATAATGAATTTGCCAATTTCAGTTTATTTGAAATTGACTATCAAATCCTTTTGAGATACTATAAGAATGAAGAGACTTATTAATCAATTATATACAACAGAGTGGGAAGAGTAGAGTGACCAAATCGATTATGGAAGAAGAGAAGAAGAAAGTGGTTGAAGGAAAAGAAGTGATACCCCTCCTCATCCCATACAACATGGGAAAATTCAATCTGTCCCACAGGTATTCAGTGCTACCTAGACCCTCATCACATTGAACTTTGTTCTAATTTCTTGATATATTTATTTCATTTTTGTGTGTGTCTTATTAGGATAGTCCTGGCACCTTTAACAAGAACAAGGTCATTCAATTTCGTGGCTCAACCACATGCTGCTCTTTATTATTCTCAACGAACAACAAAGGGTGGCTTCTTGATTGGGGAAGCCTCAGGGGTCTCAGACACTGCACAAGGGTAATCCAGCTACCCTATTTTTGGTGTCAAGCTTTATTCTTCTTCCTTGAATGTGTGCATTCTTAGGGGTTCATATAAAATAAATTTGATTAACATCACTATTTTCAGAGAGATTTTTTTTGCACTCATTCTTATATCTCATATCTAACCTCTTACGGAGTCGGAGAAATAGTTTTTAACGGTAAACGTGACCTAAAACAATTTTTACATATGTGACATTTTTTTGGTCTATGAATGACGCATTTTTACTTATAAAATCTAATGAAAAATAATTTTATTATCTGCAGACCTACGGTTTGGGATTTAGTAGCTTAACTTTAAACCGGCTTTAACTCCGTATTAAGTATTAGCTCATAGTGTATCCATTCAATGTCTTTTTTTTTTTGTCAAAATAACATCACTATTTTTTATTGGATGATCATTATTTCCGGTACAAGTAAAACAAGAACATTCTTTGGCTGTGAAATGTGAATATTAATATTAAAAAATGAAAAAGTTAAACGAACATTCCTAAAAAAAACATTTTTACAATAGAGTGTATATGTGTGTAACGACTGATTGTATGATTTACAAATGAAATAAATCTTACACCATGCATAAATTTATTTTCATTATTAGATCAATAAATCAAATGAGATGTAATGGAACTTATGGATCCGATGTTAACTATCAAATTTGTGCATATATAGCACAACACTAACTAAGTACAATACTACATTATTTTTAGAATTTACAAAGTTTTTCAAATCAGATCTTTCAATACAAAATATTGTCTCAATGTTTTTGAATCCTTGGTAATTGAAGGTACCCAAATACACCTGGTATTTGGACAAGAGAACAGGTGGAAGCATGGAATCCCATTGTTGGAGCTGTTCATGAGAAAGGAGGAATATTCTTTTGTCAACTTTGGCACGCTGGAAGAGTCTCAAACTATGGTCAGTGGTTTTAGCAACACATAAAATAAATAGCTTATGTTATAATTTCCCCTGCATTAGAAACAATACGGGCTCAAAAAAATGTTTTTCATCTCCCATTAGTTTTTAAAAAATCTTTGGGTCTTCGTGAATAAATTAATCAATTAAAAGACGAATTGTTTAGGAGAATTTTGGTTCCTTGCTTGTGTTATCAATTTTTTGTCAAATTTCACTTATCATATGGCCGAACTTTAGATTATTTGATGGAGTTCGGCCACGAGATAAGTAAAATCTGACCAAGAATTGTTTAACGCAAGAAATGAACCAAAATTCTTCTAAACAATTCGTCTTTTAATAGATTAATTTATTCATGAGACCCAAAGATTTTTTAAAAAGTAATGCGAGATGAGAAGTTTTTTTTTTTCTGAGCCAGAGAATTTAATCAATTTCTCTTGTGGACTAGATCCTATAATAATGAGAAAAAATGTTAATCAACGAGTGTTCTAAAAGTATTGTGTAACATGTTTAAAAGAAATATGTTTTTATGAAAAAATGTGTTTTATTACACTAAAATGAACCTTTTTTTTTTTTGGTTTGTTAAAATGAACATATTTAATTATTAATGAATAGTTATTTGTTTCAAAACATCATACCATGTAACTAAACAATTGACCTCAAGTGGCTAATGAACTTTAACCATAAAAATTGTTATGGAGAACTCGGATTCAATTCCTAAATAAAACAATTAGAAATGAACCAAAATTCTTTTAAACAATTCGTCTTTTAATAGATTAATTTATTCATGAGACCCAAAGATTTTTTAAAAAGTAATGGGAGATGAAAAGTTTTTTTTTTTTCTGAGCCAGAGAATTTAATCAATTTCTCTTGTGGACTAGATCCTATAATAACGAGAAAATGTTAATCAACGAGTGTTCTAAAAGTATTGTGTAACATGTTTAAAAGAAATATGTTTTTATGAAAAAATGTGTTTTATTACACTAAAATGAAACTTTTTTTTTTTGGTTTGTTAAAATGAACATATTTAATTATTAATGAATAGTTATTTGTTTCAAAACATCATACCATGTAACTAAACAATTGACCTCAAGTGGCTAATGAATTTTAACCATAAAAATTGTTACGGAGAACTCGGATTCAATTCCTAAATAAAACAATTCTTGGACAAGTTAATCTTATCCCACGGAATATTCGTAGAACAATATTTATCAAAACTTGTATGTAAATTCATAGTGAAGCAAAGATATATCTATATACCGATAGAATCTTTTTGAACAGGTTACCAACCAGATGGACAGCCCCCAATCTCAAGCACAAATAAGGCACTACAAAAGGAAGGTAGCAGCAGCACTAAGTACCCACCTCCTCGACGTCTCACAACCGATGAAATCCCAAAAGTTGTCAATGACTTCAGAATGGCTGCCAAAAATGCCATAGAAGCAGGTAATTAGTAGTGTAATGTCAAATTATTATTTGGAAACTACTCTAGATCGTGTTTTTACTATTCAGTAAAAAAAAGTATGAAATTTATTTAATAAAACAAAATATAAAATTGTAATATCATGTAGGGTGTTATAGATCCTCTAATTAGATTACACTAGAGTGACAAAAAAAGAATAACACTGAAGTAAATTTTAACTACAGCTTAAAAGTTCATACATAGCAATGATGTGTCTATAAAAATAAATACAGGTTTTGATGGAGTGGAGATACATGGAGCTAATGGATACTTGCTTGATCAATTCCTAAAGGACAAAGTGAACGACAGAGATGATGAGTATGGAGGGAGCTTAGAAAATCGTTGTCGCTTCCCTCTAGAGGTTGTGAAAGCAGTTGTTGATGAGATTGGAGCTGACAAAGTTGGTGTTAGACTTTCACCTTTTGCTGATTATTGTGGTTGTGGAGACTCTAACCCTCATGCTTTATCCATCTACATGGCTAAGTCATTAAGTGAATTAGGCATTCTCTATTGTCATGTCATTGAACCTGGGATGTGCACCATGTTTGAAAAATGTGAAACCAATGAGTCTTTAATGCCCATGAGAAAGGTCTTCAATGGAACATTTATTGTTGCTGGTGGATACAATAGGACTGAAGGAAACAATGTGTTGGCCAACAATGGTGCGGATTTGGTAGCTTATGGAAGGCTCTTTTTGGCAAATCCAGATCTTCCTAGAAGATTTGAGTTGGATGCCCAATTGAACAAGGCTGATAAGAGCACTTTTTACACCAATGATCCTGTTGTTGGATATACTGATTATCCATTTCTTCAAAATGCTAGCTAGAGATCGCATAAACTATTAAATAAGTGTTTTAGAACACCAATACTTTGATGTATCAAATAAAATGTTTTTTTTTTCAACAACAATTAAAGAATTGTTCCAAAAAATATTTTTTCTGAATAAATAAAAGTCAGTTTTTTTTTGTTCTTTGATAAAATTATGTAAATGGAGGATTTAATTCATATATAGAGATGAATTAATTCAATCAAAAATCACGTGTAGATGCTCTTATAGAGATGTTTCACAAACTAACATAAGAATGTGAACTAATTGAATGCCTGGGTTAAAAAAGTTTACATTGTTAGTGTATGTTGTATAACAACAAAACTCAAGAAGGTTCAATTGCAAACAATGTGAATACAATGAGTTGTTACAAATGGAGAATTAAGGGAAGGTGATTGACTATTATATAATAGTTTTAAATCTCAAGAATCAGATGAAAACTAGATGAGGTGTTGACCGATCTAACGATCAAGGGGAAAAAATGGAACATATTTTAGTGAATGAATTTGATACTAGTAAATAAGATGGGACTAAATAATTGAAACAATGATGTCGAGTATAACACTGACGCATCTTTTCCATCTTAATAGCATCACGGTTACCCACCAGGGGCGAACCCACATAGGAACTATGTGTGGCTAAAGCTCCTCATGTTTTTCCCTTGTTTTTATAATAGATGAAACACATCAGCTCTCTTATTGTCAAAAGAGAGAAAAAAAACAGCAACTCTCTCTTTCACTTCCACCTGCATGGGCCTCTTCTCCATTCTCCTCCTTCTCAACTCTCATCTCTCACTCACTCTAAGGTAAGCCATTGATTCTCCAATTTCTCCTTTATTCTCCAATTGCTTGTTTTAGGGTTTTAAAATTGGGAATTTGAAAATGGGATTGATGCTTTTGTTATGAAAATGGGATTTAGCATGTTTGAACTGATACATTCACATTTAGTTATAAAAGGTCATAGATTGTTTGTTATTTTTTATTTTTTATCTTCTATTTTGCATAAATATGATTATAGTAAATGAACACATGATACAAGGGATTTTTTTTTTTTTTTATTTCTCAAATATGAGTTTATATGCCTCTTCTCTGCTTCCTTGAATCAGTTATGATTTTCGAATGAACTGTCAACTGTGTCCATGTATTTTAGGACATGAATTTTCGATGTACTTTGTCATTAACCTCGTTTTTAACAAATACTATGTTGGCTTGGATAGGAAAATACCTTATTAGATGGAAATTGTTTTTTTAGTTTTGGAGATTGTGTGTGAATTCATTTTGACTATCTAGTATTAGTCATTCTTTCATTTACGCTTGTCCTCTAACTCTTAGTATTAAAAAAGAAGTGATCAATTTTAAAATGAAATTTATGTGTGATGATTTTGTTGAGTGACCAATTTGTGAGAATTTTCACTAGCACAATATCAGTCACAATTTTTAATGTGCATGTACCCGCAGAAAGTTGAACAATCTTTAAAAATGTGAATAGTGTCCCAAAAAATGATATTCTTGTTACTTGTACCAATGATTGCGTGTTTTATAGGATGAAGAAATTTTTTTCTCATGCTTTCTAGAGACAAAGCTAGCGGCTAATCAAGAATCATCGAATACTCGACATCCAAGTGAACCACAACTTGAAGTTATACCCAACTCAACCAATGAGGGTGTTAAAGTTGTTGATTAGAAATTGTTTGAAACGGATCCAAGACTTAGGCCTACAATTTCAAAGAAGAGTCAAATGTTTGTAGCGTACATTTGGGACCACTTTCAAGAAGTAATAAAACGCACGTTTGTACAAAAGCTACAAAAATTAAACTTACATAAACAAGAGAAATGTGTGCAAACAAAGGGGTAGAAGGGGTAGGATCCAATTCCAAATTCAAACCAAGGATATCACTTATGTTTTCTCAACGCAGGTTTCAACCCTAGTACTAGTGGAAGGGTGTGGGTTCGAACCAACATGTTAGACGATGAGGGTGAAACTTTACTTGAACGGTTGAACCGATAAGTTCAGTCATATTTTAAACAATTTTAAGGTCGAATATAGTTTTGCAGTTTTGTATCCTGTTCTACTTAAATGAATCAAACTTTACTTAACCAGACTAATAGAAAATGACCTCGTGGAACATAATATGAAATTAAAATTATATATAGAATGATATAAAAAAAAAATACTTAACTCCACGCATAATTGTTTCATTACATTAAACTTAACCAGAATAGTAGGAAACTGTTTATTCCAAAATATCGTATGGAATCAAAATCAATAATTAGCCCAAGGGAAAAACGACAATGAGCCAGGAAGGTTTAAGGTTTAGCATTCAGTATTCACTCTTCTGCAATAGCAGAATTTTTAACACCCTTAACAGTAATTAATCGAAGGACAGAACTATTGGAAGTAAATTTGGGCAAATTTAACCGAATATAATATTGAGCATACAAAAAAGACAACCAGATTCATTCAATAAAAAAATTAAAAAAAAAATAAAAAATTCGCATAGCTTCAATTCCAATTCATCAAACATCCATCCAGCGATATGACGGCTTGAACTTAATTCAAACTATCAAACTGAAGAGTCACTGGTGATGCACATCATCTAGACATCCAAGTACAACTTTACTTGTAAACAGACAGCAAAAGCCACGTACTCAAGCAAAAATATTAACACCTCAGAAAAACGGTTCAGACGGTTGGAAAAAACAAGGACAGTTGAAATACATTGCTAAAGAATAAGTATAAATGAACCAAAATAAACAGTCTAAGGGTACGTTTGGGTGAGGGGTTAGGAGGGGAGGGATAGTCTATTAAGGGAAGGATAGTCTATTTTGAAATACAGCTGATACTTTTTTAAAAAATGAAATTACAACTTAATAAATTATATGCAATACTTCAATTACAGTTAATTCATCATTTTAAAAAACATGTACTGTTTGTGTGAATAAGAAAAATGAGCACTCCGCCTAAACCCCCCATCCAAAATGACGATGCAGCAGAATGGGAATGAAAAGCTCATCAGCAAATTACGTTAAACATAATCAGATTCCACAAGAGAAACTAAAAGCTCTACAAAAGATAAACACCTCTTAACTAAAATAGTTGGATTTAAAAGTACAGATAAAGGCTAGCTCCCTCATCTTTTAGCTATTCACGTTTTGAAAAGACAAAACATTTACCAAGGGAGCAGCAAAATATTCCTAGAAGTAAGACATGTTTATCAAGAAACAAAATGATCATCTACACAAGATGATCAAATCATCAGCACATCCTACATAAATGTTATCATCATCCAAGTTTCTACTCGTCATCCTCCTCCTGCATGAAACATAAGGAACAAATTAACAACTGCAATGCAAAGACTTTCCTACAAGGTGAAATTCAACAAAATAAAAAGTATTTGTGCTGACCTCTTCACTGCCATCCTCATCTTCATCCTCATTCTCATCATGCACTTCAGATTCTGATTTCCCAGATTCTTCTTCCTCAACAGCAGCAGGACCTTCAGCCTGACAACAATCAAACATAAATCATCAAAAACCTAGTTACCAAATTTGCATTTACTTACAAGAGCAGAAGTTTCACTCACCTGTTTTTTGTTATATGCCTTCATGGTTTTCTCATATTCTGCCTTCCTTTTCTCTGCTTTTGCTGCATATGGTGCTTTCTCCTAATAAAATTCAGAGACCAAACGTTCAATCACAGCATAAAATGGTTATTGTAAACACAGATTACAACCAATAAATATAACAGAACATACAGCTTCAGACAATGACTTCCATTTTGCTCCAGCAGCTTTGCCCACCTACAAAATTCATATACAGCTGAGCAAAGTGTTGCTTATTACATGCGATATACAGGCCAACAAAACAACAACGGATACTTACAGCAGACACAGCTTTGTTGTCAGGGTTATCCTTCTTGAACTGCTTCCTAAAATCCTCCCTATAAAACCACACAAATTTCAGAATAACATCAAAACACAAGTATAATAAAAATGTCAAAGTCACGCAGTCATCATAACTCATAAGTCATAACTATTTTCACAGGTCAAACATATTTCATATACATAACTTTTCGTGTTCATATTATAATAATATCATTCTACGTATTCAATTATAATAATTGGACAGTCAAAAGCAAAAGCTATATTAAAAAAACCAACACATTAATTATCATAAAAAACGCATCAAAAATCAAATGAATCGAATGTCAAAGAAATATATAATTACATGAAAACGAAGAAAGCACTTGGAGGTCTCTTAGGCTTGTTAGGGTCCTTTGGTTCCTTTCCCTTGGCTGGTTTCCTTCCGCCCTTAGTAGTGGCGGCGCCCTTCTTATTCACGGCAAGCCTACCATCAAAATCAACAATATCAATAATCATAACACAAAAATCGTTTACCGAAAGAGAAATTATGCTAGTTTTTTCGATTTTCAGATCTCAGATCTGGAAAATACGAAACCCTAATTTACTCGTTTTTTTGTTAAATCGAGAGCGAATAAAGCGATTTAAGAGAAAATTACGAAAAAAGTAATTGAACTTACTTAGCATCGGCTTTCTTGGATTCACCCTTGGACTTGGCTCCTTTCATGATGAAAGCTGCGGTTCAAGAATCGCGTTAGTTTTTACAGCGAAAACTGATAGAAAATCGAAGAAAATTGAGCGAAATAGAGAGAAGAAACGTACCGAACGGTGGAATGGGGTTGGAAACTAGGGTTTGGGGGAGAGAGAGATATGAGAGAGGGAGAGAGAGAGTTGTGGAATGCGCTAGTTGTATATGAGAGACACTAGGGTAAGGATCAAATGCGGGTAGATATTAAGCCCGTAAAGGGAAATTGAAATTCAATTGCGAATGAAATGAAAATCAATCCAATGGTAGGGATTTAGGCGGGAATTTAAATTTATTGCCATGTCATTGATCCGTGCCTTTTCTTTCTGTTGGCTGCGTTATTCCTAAGCGCTTCTATTTTGTGTTTCCTTTGTGCTTTCTTCATGCCCTTTTTTTTTTAAAACATTTGTTAGTGAGGTGGGTCTTGATTGATCGGCTCATCTAATTGGTTGATCAAGTGTGGTTATCTCGGATAATTTGAGGTTTGGATCATCGGTGTTAGGGTTCAAGGGCTAAATCAAAAATTGTTGAAAAATTTAATTTGAAGGTTGATATCTCAAGTCCTAAAGAGTAATATTCGTGTAAACAATTGGTGATCAATAATGCAACAAAAATCTATTGATATAAAAAATCTTTAGAAGTAAGTGAAACCCGGTAGCGATTAGTGTGTGGGTGAGCCACTATAGATATCAGTGTTAAATTCTCTATTTTTTTAACTCCTTCGTTTATGTTTGAAAAATTGTTCTTGATATAAAATAAAATAAAATAAAACCTAATTTTCAATTAAATTGAAATAAACTCAATTGAGTATTGAATTCATCAAATACTCAATAGCATTAAAAGGGTTCGTAAAGTACATCATCTTAGCCATCCAACTGAATCAATTTTATGTTGTTATCATTTACTTCCTAAGGGTGTATTTGATGGTTAGGACAGAGAGTCGGGATATGATAAGCATGTCATATCCTGTTGCAATCTTTTGTTTGATGAACTGACAAGATATGATAGTTTATTCCATTATTTATCTTATCCTATCACTTCTCTGTAATTTGTATCCTAAATTTAGGCTGGGTTAGAATTATCCTATCAAAGGTAACAACTAAAATCTTTATTTTGCCCTCACTCCCCACTCACCTCTCTCCATCGTCTCTTCTCTTTGTTGTTCTGCCTCTTCCTCCATAACTCTTCAACACCATTTTTTTTATGTGTTACAGATCTAATCCCAATTCATTGGTACAATCCCTTTTCCCTCGGCATGCTTAATTCTCAATTTTACCTCTTTTTTGGTTGTCTATATTGCAATGAAGTCAAATTGAAAATAATTGTTCTTTTGTCAACGCAAGATTTTTTTTGAAACAATTTGTTTTAAGATGTCCGTTGGTGTTCGATTAAGAAGAAAATTGAGTTTGTTTTTTATCAATTGTATAACATATGCAGGTGGAGGTTTTATTTAACTGTTGGTTGTAGCATGAGGTGTGCAATGTTGCTTTCCCATTTACTCTTGTAAGGGACAAAGAACTATAACTGACAAAGGAAGAAGATAATTAATAAAGGAAATTATAATTTTATATAATTAATATTGGTTTAATTGTATTTAAGGGGAATCGATTATAATGGTATTTTTGTCATTTAATTATAATATATATGTTATCATGTTTATTATCATGTGTGTCACATGATATGATAAGTATTTTTGTCACATGATATGATAAGTATTTATCCTGTCTATATCATACTCTGTCTTTATCCGGTTTCATATCATATCATATCTCTATCATATCATGACCATCAAGCGGACCCTAATATTTCACTATTGTATAAAATATATTTAAGGGATCATCTAGGTCACTTAGATTTGATTTGGTCGATTGGTTTTTCATAAATTTGGTATCTTGTGTTTTGCGTTGACCTTCGGTAATAATTAAGTACACGTTTTTGTGTCTAAATAAGCATAACTCTAGCCATTCACCTTTTCTTTGCAAACTCTTATGAAAAACGTTGAAAGATAAATACACTTGCAGAAGAATATGAGCAATCTTATACAAAGCAAGGTGAAACCGTTGCGGATATGCAATGGATATCTATTCATATCGCGTATAAGGTAGTTGGACTTGGTAAAACCTTATCTTATATTAAAATTGTGAATAATATTTTGAGATATTTGTGTAGGGGATGACGACCCAAGGTGACCGCCATCAAGAAGTAGAAAATATTCAATACTTTGGACTTGGGCATACTATTTGGCAAGTTAAAAGAACACAAGAAAGATCTTGTCAATTTGCTGAAGCAAGAAGACAAATAGAAAGAAGAAAAAAAGATAAAAGGATAAAGATAAGAAAATTATAACACTTCTTGTAATCCACGGCCTCCAAAGGAACGGGGGGGGGGGGATTGTTCGTAAGAAGGTGTAATACGATTGTACAAAATCAGAATTATAGGAAGTATTTTTTCATAAAAAAAAGTTGTTGACAAAATTCTTACTTCACATTGTTTTTTAATGAAGTAATTGATGCATCAAGGTAAAATGGTTTGGAACCCAACGAGACACCATTGCCTCTAACCGGTTAGGATCCAACAAAAATTGGGGACATGTGACCTCAAATTGTTGATGTTTCGTAGGAATGCCTTGGAATCCTGGAAATAAAACAGTGCCTTAACTGTGGTTGCTTAAGGCATACGGCAGGTGACAAGTCTAATGTCACTTGTGATGATAACAATAGGGGTACGAATATGGGTATTGGTGTTTTGGGAAATTCCTCCACAGCAATTATTGAAGATGCATCACTCGTTGAGGGTCTTAAACACAACTTATTGATTATTAGTAACCTATACAGCAGAGGCTACAAAACTTCTTTCAATTCCCTTGGTTGTGTAATTGAACATGATACAAATAAGCAAAATGTGTTTAAGAGGACAAAGGTAGATGATTTCTATATGTTGTATCTAGATTATGTAGCGTTAATGGGGGGATAAGAGTGCCTTGAAAGCAAAAATGAAGGCTCTTGGTTATGGTATAGACGTATGGCTCACGTCAATCTTAACTTTTATGAGAGGAAAAATGAATTGTTCGGACCATCTGAAGACCTCATCCGATTAGCCAAAGAATAAGTAATAAGAGGTGGCACTACTTATACTAAAAGGTTTTATGGAGCATAATGTCATTACAACTTTTAGGAACTATATTTCTAATACACTATAAATCCAACAAGTGACAAGTATTGGGATGTATATTGCCTTACCTTTTATGATTGGCATAAACGCACAATGTTTTGAATTCGTCAAAGATGGAGTATAAAAGAAGATAAATTCCTGGAGTAGCAAGTGTTTGTCGCAGGGATGGAGAATATGCAACTCAAATTTGTGCTCGAGGCCACACCTTCGTATATTATGAGTATTTCCCTTTTACCCAACTCTATTATTGATGATATTAAACAATGTTAAATTATTTTTGGTGAGGTCACAAGAGACAATGATCCAAATGTATCAATGAAATGTCTTGAGAAAGATCAAGTGTTCATTAGATATGGCTGCTTACACTTCAAGAATCTTTGTGTGTTCAACCTTGCCTTGGAAAACAAACTTAAAAATTGACGACTAATCCATATAATTTAATCGCTAAATTGTTCAAGGCTACTTTCCGCAAAGTGACTTTCTTGATCCAAACCTTGATCATAATCCAAGCTAGTATGCGTGGATAAGTATATGGAATTCAAAGACTATCATGCAAAGTGGTTATAAGTGGAGTATTGGTTCTAGTAATAGTATCCACCGTGGGAGAAAAATTGGCCAGGGGATGGTACATCACCTAAAATTGGCCAAGGGTATCACTAAGTGGCCCGAATGTTATACACAAATTTAGAAAAAATTACGGTAATCATAATTATAGAGTTTGGTTTTTTGGTTTATTACAAAGCCTCTTGAATTCTAATCACATGTTTTAGAATCGGTCCCACGTGATAAAAGGATTTGGATGTACGGTAAAAATACTAGTAGTTTGTTTTCAGTTAAAAGTGTGTATCGGGTTGCGCTTCAAGATTAAACATTGAGTAGCAATGACCGAGTAAAAGAGAATTGTTGATTGTTATGGAAAATACACGCTCCTCCAAAAGTAAGGAATTCATCATTGTTAATTTTGGAAGAATTGCCTACTCACTTGAACGATACTGTTTATAGCATGCACGTATTTTTCGATTGGACACAAATATCTCAAGTTTTAAATCCAATATCTTTAACATTTTGCAGTTTTGAATAAAAACAACGAGTAACCTTTGCTTGTATGCTTTAGACCATACAGAAGCAAACAAGTGATATTATTTGAAGAAGTGATCCTGCTTTGCGCAAACTTGTCTATGATAGAGGTGTACATTTATTGTCTAGTTGGCAAAATGCACAAGATAACCGTAAAGGACCTAATGTGGACAATCAACAACGAGTAAGCACAAGTTGGAAAAAAAAAAACATATGCAAATTATAAACTATAATGTTCATGCCTTATTTTCATTTTCAGTAGCTAGAAATAGAGTTTGGTTTAAGAATGCGATGATCCCTGCAACGTTAGGTTAGCTAGAACAAAATGGGTTTCACCAATCTTTATATAATACAAAAGCCTATATCTATAAGCGATAGTACACATGGCATCTTCTTGCTCTTCATTTCATTTAATGCTTTTCTATCAACCAATCAAAATGGATATTGAATCATTTATTTTTTATTAGCCAATTAAAATGGATCATGACTCATTTATTTCTAATGAGCCAATCAAAATTGATTATGACATGATTTTTTCCTATATATATAGAGAGAGACAATTTGTTTTTCATTGTTTTCATCTGCATCTTCCTCCCATAAAAAAATCATTGTTTTCAATCGCATTCCCTTTTCTTTTATTTGTTTATTTCTTAATTTTGATTGTTTGTTTAAGATTTATTATTCTTATGTTATTTTTTACTGTGATTTCTTATGTTGTTTTTTTCTATGCATATTCTCTTTTAAATTTTTCTTTTGGTGTTTGTTTCTATATTCTTTGTTTTTGATCGAATCTCTATTCATGTTTCTATTTTCTTTTGTATATACCAAAAAAAATTGTTTTTGTGGCTCCTTTGATTTATTTAAAATAGACAACAACAAATTTTATAATTAAAAAAAAATTATATTTGAGTGGACAAAGTTAATTAATTGATGTGCGTATAAATAAAAAATAAAAACAAGACCTTGCGTTAGTATATAGTGTTTTTTTATTTTTTTAGTTTTAATTCCTTTATCCTTATGAAATATTTAAATGAATTCATACTATTATTAAAAACAATATTCTAATTAAAGATTATTAAATTATTATATTTTTTTAGAGAAAAAATATTACAACACCATATCTTTCTATTCATTCTTTTTTTTAAGGAGTTCATTCTATTATTAAAACTTATAATCACAAATGCTTTAAACCGATTCCATATTTAATTCTTCCCACAATATTCATTCGTTCCATCCTTACTTCTACGGAAAAACTATTCTTTCAAAGCACTTCTACAAACTTGAAAAATTAAAATTGATTGATTTTGAAATTGTAATCATAGTAATTTAAAAAATAAATATAAAAATCAGATATTTTGGCTCAAGTTGTTTATGAACTCCATCAAATATTTTTTTTAGGAGAGCCCGAATTTTAGTTACTTCACGGTTGAACTCTTCTCTTAGACCATCTGCAACAGAGCACTCCATTTTGAGTGCTTAAGTGAGCCATGCATGTACAGATCATCTATTTTTTTAATTTTTAATGGTATTACTTAATAAGCACTCAATCTCTCCAACCCAGCACCTAAGAGAAAAGTTAATAAATAGATCCTATTAATAACTCAATGTCATTGTATTTCAAAAGGGAAATGCTAACCGGTGCCCCCGGGCACTGGTTAAGGATACTAAAAAGGGAAATTATATAGTAATTATTGCATTGAAAACTGTGTAATTAATCCATAA
>Ga0315914_1000463_pt1 | contig 50590 bp, 32 predicted proteins | sample MpolenodulesMG_FD_203920 | JGI IMG/M metagenome (GOLD analysis project Ga0315914, IMG submission 203920) | Medicago polymorpha root nodule microbial communities from Los Angeles, California, United States - elongated nodules | ecosystem: Host-associated > Plants > Roots > Nodule | place: USA...
ACCGCCCCTCAATCCAACCCAGTGAGGTTTCCCCTCATGGTTTAGCAATGACATCAGAGCCGAGGTTTTGATCAAGTGAGGAAAAAAAGAAGTTTTCAATCGAGGAAGAGAGAGAATATGTTTAGTGTGATCTATCATTCATCTGAAGAGAGTTTAGTTTCAATAATATATTTTTTTTTAATGAGTTATGGCTACAACGAAGTTGAATGTTCCTTTGTTTGATGTGACGATGTACTTCTATTTATGACAATGCACAAGTCTAAATTTATGGAAGATTTGTGAAGTCTTAAAAAGAAGCTGAAAAAGATGAAGAAAACTCATTCTACAAATATGGTTGTTAGTCATGAGAACATTATTTTACTCTTTGAAGATGAAGTTAACAACAAAGTGAAGAAATGTGGAACTTTAGATGAAGGGAGGATATGTTGTGTCAAAGTGGGTATTCATTAAGTCTCACATCAAATGGTGAGAAAAAAGAGAGGTAAAGAGTTTGTATAAATATTCAGAGTTAGTTTGAATTATTTCACCAAAACATTTCTAGTCTCTTGGGTGTACCAGAGGTTTGGGTAGTTGTGTGTCATGACATTTCAAAAAAATAGAGTAATTTTGAAGATCGTGTATGGAGTTGGGAGAAGAGTTTTTTTAATGTTGTAATTTGGTTGAGAAAATTGTTTTTTACACTTCAAAGTTTTTTACACCTTTTAATCGTAAACTTTAATTTATCATTCTTTAAAAAAGACTCTTTCAAAAAATATGAAAGATTTCTTCATTTATCTTTAATCTGTACATACTTGATTTTTTCAATACATCCCTTCACACCTAATATTATTGAGCTTTGGTGGATGAATACAAACGGTAGGTGACCCAAATCGATAGGTTTTAATACTATATTAAGTTTTTATATTTGATATAACACATTTTTCATGTTAGTAAATTATAATGATGTTTTTGAACTTTCACTTTTGCTTAAATAGAAATTAAGCTATATTTTTCTTGACGAAAAAAAAAGGAAATTAAGATATATTTCAACGTTTTTTTAGGTAAGGTGGACTTATATTTTGCCCTTTGATGCAAAAAGTATAGTTTTATAAAAAAAATTATCGCCATAAATTTAAAGGTTACATTTTTTCCGTACTACGAAAATATAGTTTTTAAATTTTAGTCCCTGCATAAATTTACTTCAAAATTTCCTTCTCAACATATTTTATGTTATCAATTTTTATTTTTACTTTCAAAAAGTATAGCACCAAAACTCACAACTACTAAATGTAAAAAAATAGGAAATAATATAGCGGTAAAACTCACAACACTAAATATAGAGAAATAGGAAATTAATATTCAAACTCGCACACCAGGAAATATTAAATATCATTGCAACTTTTATCAATCTGTTGTTTTTTTTTAGGGGATCAATTCTGTTGTAATTATGAGACACAATTTTAATCATCCCTTTTTAAATATAGTGACATTTTTTGCAATATAATTACCCTTTCCTCTTCCCTCTTGGGAAAAGAAATTCTTATGCAGGTATTCAACAAAAAAAAAAGTTTTATAGATGCAGGTATGGATGCTGGGAAATGGCTCTTCTCCCATCCGTTTTTGTTCATTCCCGTCAAAATAGTCGAGCGTGGGTTAACTCACGCATGTGTATTTTTCAGCGGGGATGAGCAAAAACGGATGGGAGAAGAGCAATTCGGTCCAGGCCATGTATAGATATGTTGAACCTGTTTTTATCCATTGGACCTTTTAGTTTGAGTTGATGAATTGTGCTTTACTGGCCCCCTCAATCACTCTTTATGCTGAAAAATATCTTTTAGTAATTATTTATCGAAGGTGTTAAAACTAAACAAAATCGTTTGATGTTTATGAAGCAAACGGTTTTAGCATTTTTTTTGGGGGCAAAAAAAGCACATCTCTGAGTAGAATGAAGGTCATCAAATCGGGCTGGTGAGTGGGTTGGGTTGAGACGGTCTGGGTCAAATCTTTTATGTTCTTTAAAACTCTCCTATTTTATTTTTTTTAACGAAAATATCCCTTTCGAAAGCATACTTCCGGACGAGTTTTGTATGGAATTAAGTTGCCTAACTTAAACATTTGATCCCTTAATTAATTTATGAGTTTCATGTCGATCCCCTAATTAATAAAAATTCCGATTTTGTCCCTTGATTCCATCTCTGTTTGTCAATTTCGTCATATTTTCATGATTTTAACCGCATGAGACCAAATTGGCAAACAAAGATGAAATTAAGGGATCAAAACAGAACTTTTATTAATTAAGGGACCAACTTGAAACTCAGAAATTAATTAAAGGACTGACCAATTAAGTTATATCTCAGTACACGTAATTTATTTTTAATTTTTTTGGTTTTCACTATAATTTTTTTTTGGCCCAATAATTCATTTTGTAATTTTTGTTGTCCACTTATCTATTACTTGAAAATATTCAATAACACAAAATAAACAATGGGAAAGAAATTAGAGGGATCGTACCAACTAATTAAACATCACCATGACTCTAAGTCTGTTTTTAACAGATCTACAATAACATATTAAAACCTAAACAACTCAATTTATAGTTTTTTTCTTTCAAGTGGCTCACACATTTTAAATGTAGAGAAATAAAGAGTCTGGGGTTTGAACTCACACCCATGTATAATAGTGTCCTTCAGTTACCAGCTGAGTTGTGTTTGCAAGACAAAATTAATAGCTTTTATTAGGAGAAATTAAAGATTGAATTTATTTTGGATTGAGAAAAAAATCATCCGACCTATTCCTTTGAGTCATCAGATAATTCAATCAATTTTTTTATTTATAAACGGGAGGGATGAAGCACATAAAAAAAAGAAAATTACATATCAATCAAACCATAAAAGAAACCTTCAATTGATCAACAACTAATAAATGACTTATTTGAGCCTGACACGACTCAAAGAACATCATCTTGTTCTCAATGATACACCTAATATTAACTACCGCATCAACACACCTATTGACTTCATGAATTGAATGTTAAGCAGAGTCGTTCCTATGTATTTGGAGGCTCGGCTCTCATTTAAAAATAGGCCCATAATCAAATAAAAACATATTTTTTTTAAAAGAGCAATTATCAATTTAAATTGAAAATAAGATCCGTAACTATTAAAAAAAGTCAATATTTTATTCAGAAAAAAAAGAAGTCAATATTGTAACTAACACATAAAATATTAATATTCTAATCAATAATATAAAAATACAATTTCAAACGAATATCTTTATCAATCTTCTAGGTTATTTTTTCCTTAATTTGTACAAAGATAAAAATAAAAGGTTTATAATGTTTTTTTTAGAGAATAATTATAATGTTTGTTCTCTCAATTAAAAAAATTATAATATTTGTTGTTAGCGCTTTACTGTTTTATACGATAAGTATGGACCAAAAATTATAGGAAGTGTTCTAACAAAAATAAGAATGGAAAAAATTATATTGTATTTTTAATTGTAAATGTATAATCAAATATGTTAAGAACAATTTACCTGAATTGGAAAGAGGATTGAGAATAGATGAGCCTCAAATCCATGATAAATTATGTCCAAATCATAAAGCTCTCTCATACTAAAAAACATTATTAAAAAAGAAAAAAGGAAGAAAAAAATTAATTAAAGAAAAACATGAGTTTTGGGTTAATTAAAGAAGATAAAAGGAAAAGAAAAAATAATTAAGAAAAACATGGGATGAGAGTTTTGAACCCAAGTCCTAAACATCATCAATTCACGTTCATACCGCTAAGCCATTTCAGCATTGCAGTATATGTATATAAAAAAATATTTGGTCCCCAAATTTTGGAGGTCCAGCTGTTTGCACCCCGTCATGGCCGGCCCTGATGTTGAACATTCACTTCCTACTCCATTCGAAGGAGTTGCCAAACTCTTTGTACGAGACTCCTACCACTCGTGTTGCTCTCCTGCCCCATTGTAGTATTGTTCACCACCACCAAAGAGTCAACATGTAATTCCATCCAATCAACTTGGTTTCAACATCAATTTTAATCCCATTTTTATCGGTTTGGATTTGAATAGTTTTTAGTTTCGATAATTGTATACGCTGTTTTTTTCCTTCTTTTATATTATCTTTCAGGAGAATATATATCTTTTTTACGAAAATTTTTGACCAAAAATAAAGTTATATAGGGCATATTTAAAATATCAAACCTTAAATAAAATTTAATAGGTAATCATCCATTATCAAACTTGATGTTTTTTTTTAAGGGAAATGCTTGTGCCTTTAGGGTATAAATTATGGAACTTAAAGTGGAAAATTTGTCTAAGAAATTGTGTCAATTTATGCTTCTATAGATTGAAAATTAGTAGTACCTCCGTCCCTAATTATAAGACCCTTTTGAGAATTTTTTTTGTCCCATTTTATAAGATCCATTTGCTATTTCCAACTACATTAATTATTTCTTTACATACATGCCCCTATTTACTATACATCTTTTTCTTCAATCAGCAATAAATAACATGTTGAAAACATAAATCAACCCTCTTTCTTAAAAGATAAAATTGTAAAAACAATAGTTATTACAAACATATTTAATACAAATATCCACTATCTTAATTCCTGTTATTTTTTCAAAAGGGCCCTATAATTAGGGACGGAGGTAGTATTTTGTAATAAATATTTACCATTTATTGATACTTAACATGTGGTTTAAGGACACAAATTAGTATGACCCTTTTTTTAAGGAAATTGTTAACCAGTGCCTCAAGGGCATTGGTTAAGCATCCAAAACAAGTAAATTTTTATGAAAAAGTTATGTAATTATTACTTGGTCAAAAGTAACATCTTATATTTTCAAGACAAATTTTCTATTTGTAGAATCATTAACCATTGCTCTGAAGGCATTGGTTAGCAAAACTTTTTTTTTAAGGGTATCTCCTATGCACAGGTGTATAGATTAATTTCGTAGAGAAATTAGTGCACATATAAATATTGTCTCTCCTAAAAGATGATTTTTCATGCATGCATTTATGCAAGGGATACAAGCTCAATTATTGTTGCTACATTGTATAAACTTTTTGTATTTCGATGCTTAAATGACAGAACAAAACAGAGATTACATATTTTTGGGATAAAAACAGAGATTACATATGAAAAACATAAAACTAACTATGCTATAATATATGGATATGTTTGTGTATCATATTTGCATCTCTATCCCATATTTTACGATTTTTAATGAACTAAACAACACACATGGGATCAGAGTGAGACATTTTAGAAAGAAAGACATCACACGTGCACAAGTATCCCTTCAATTCATCAAACTTCTCAACCTTCCTTTTGTTGTTGTACTTGATTTCCTTCACTTGGTTTTGTTTCTTCCTGTTTCTTCTCTTCTTTATTCTCCACTGTAGTCTCAATATCAACAACATTTTGAAGAGGGATCACTACTACCTGAAGCTGATTCTCATTGTTATCATCTTTGTGTTCTGGTAGCTTTTGATCATTTACAGGCTTGTTTTTTCTGTATATTGCATACAACACCATCTGAATTGTTCCAAATGTGATACCCACAAAGTTCGGAAGCTGTCCCACAAAAAACATTAATAATGTGCATATTATTAGTTAATAGTATCAATCCATTAGGACATAAAAGCCAAACAAAATACCACATAAACTAAAAAAATTGTTGAATTAATTACTAAGAGAATTGGAGATTGATAACGTAAATTTGGTCTAAATTGCTAGCATGTAGTAGATAACTTATAGGATCTAAATTTTGATTCATAAGCTTATAACTATTTTTGAGATGGTACTAGTATTTGAACTTATATTCTATAACGTATCATATTTTCGCTCATTTTTATCCTTATTATCTAAAGGTTTAATTGTAGTTTTGGCGTCTTAAGTGTCACAATTTTGCGATTTTGCCCCCATATAAAAAACAATGACAAATCCGCCACTTAAGTTTACCCCTTTTTGCATTTTTGGCCCCCTGAACTAATTTTGACTAGGTCAATGCATACGTGGCACCCAAATCACATTATTTATTAGGATTAATTGCGATTTTGGCCCCCTAAGTATCACAATTTGGCGATTTTGGCCCCCTAAAAAAATAGAAAGTCACACGTGGTACCTCACTTTAAGTGATGTGGGAGCCAAGTATGTACTGACATGGTCAAAATTGGTCTAGGGGGCCAAAAGTACAAAAAAGGGTAAACTTAAGGGACTGATTATAGTTTTTTTTATAGAAGGCCAAAATCGTAAGATTGTGATAATTAGAGGGTCAAAACTGCAATTAAGCCTTATTTAAATTTAAAAATAAAAATAAAAATTTGTCATTTCATATCTATTAGTTAGTTCAATCACATGCTAATTTTATTAGCTACCTTATCAACTATAATTTTTATTTATCTATTATGTATTTGTTATAAATTCATATGCTATAAGCAATAAACTAGCTTTTCATCATATACTTTTTGCCCATCTGAGCCATAGTAACACTTGTAAAGATGAATTTTCTATTTTCAGTTTCTAATTATTCTATTGTTTTGCTAATTTAACAATTTATAGTAGCATAATTATCCCGGAATAAAATAATTGCTTGTCATGGATGAATTGGAGTACTTACCGTAACAAATATATCTTTGAGGAGAATACCATAGCACAGCCATATAATTGCACTTGTTGTGAGGAGGAGTGAAAGAGTGAAAGGCATAAACTCTACACTTTTGGTGCGAATAACCACTCTCTGAAATTGAACAAAGATTATTCATGCATAAGCACATGGTGATTTGGTGAGTATTTATCAAATATAATCATCAACGCATAACATATTAGTTATAAAGATTAAAGAAGAATTAAGCAAATTAAATTTTGTAGGCGGTGACAACTATATAATATGTAATATATATACTCACCATAACGCTTAAAGGTGCTGCAAAAACACTAGTTGAGAGTACAACACAAATCCATCCAAGAAGTTCGATACGTTCTGTTCGTTCTTTTGCTAGAACATGTGTTAGAATAATCACCAAGCAAATTCCTCCCAAATTAAACAACCCAATCAGCTTCAATGTGAAGATCTGCAAATCCAATAACACTCAAGTCTCAAATCCAATATCACTAATAATAATAAAATTAGCGACGATAACTAATGACAAAAAAAAAAAAAAAAATTTAATCTCCTCGTTCACTAACTTATGATGAATTTGGAGAGTTTCTAAGTCAAAATTATATTCAATACTATAATTTTTTTAGTAGTATGGTATATATATTATTAGTAACTATATTATATTATATACACACATATGTATTACTTACCCTGGCTTTCTTGGAGCAGTAAGTGATATAGATGGCGAGGTAAATTGTTTCTATCACACAACCAAATGCATTGATGGTGATGATAAGCATTTCACCCGTTTTTATGTAAGCATAAAATATCCAAAGCATTGCACTGAAGAGTGCAGCCACATATGGAGCAGATTGGAAACCTCCCGTTGTTTTCTTCTTACAAACTTGATAAAATATTGATCTGCAAAGCATATACATATACATATACATTTATGTATTTATTTGAATTAGTATTTGTTTTTGAATATTAATCATTGTTATGTATATAAAAAACATATATAACATATGTTAATGTACGTATGGGCTTAAATTTTTTAAAATACTTACACGGGGGCTATAAAGCAAAAGAAGGAGGCAATGTTACCTACAACATTAAACAAAAAAAGTTATAAGGAAGAGAATTGTGTTATTTAATTCTTGTGAGAAGGATATGACATGCATACTACACAAAATAAGAGTTTGTAATCAAGTTTAGAGAGGGAAAAAAAATTCCAACTAATTTTTTAAATTGGATTCTCTACCACCTATCGACTTTAAAATTCAGTCGACCATAATCGTTAGATCAAGAGTTATAAAAGTTGTTTCTCTTTATATGACAATCCACGCTCAGTAGCACCATAAAGTCAGCTGAAAGCTCCTTATTTTTTATCACTAAATCTAGTAGTGACATTAAAGACGAAGTTTTTCTCTATTTGTTTCTAGCGCAATTTTTTGCGTAAAAAGAAGAAAAAAAAGATGTAGAGCTGCGGTTTTTATATAGATACCTAGAATACCAACAACAAAAATCGCAGTATTGTCTCTGTGAACCATGGTATCAGAATATGTTTGAGTAATATTCCTTTTGTATGTTGAATATAGGAGAGAAGACAAGGAAGGTTTTGAAGGGAAGCTAACTAGCCTTTAGCTTAAATGTTCACCTCCGCCACAAAGAAAATATGATATGGAGGTCCCTTATATATAGGGTAGGGATTTTTCACGGGACTCTATTGCATTAACATTATGGAACTACATAAGTCAAATATTATTAATGTCCAAAGCGTTGCAATCTTGGGTACACAAAATCTATTAATCAAATTTTGAGTGTGCCAACTCAGGAAATTATTGTATCTATAGTTGGTTGATGTAGTTCTTCATTTATTACTTGGGCCGTCCCTTCCCTTATTTTACATTGTGAAAATGGCTAATCGGTTCTCTTCTCACGTGACTCCTTTTCCATTATTTGCTACCTTTCAATTCATGGGATTGTTAGGCTGAAGAAGTGTATTATGAGGTTTACGATTGATTGATAACTTAAAAATCATTCAGAATGTCATTGCTAATATACCGATGTTGCTACTTTTAACTAAAAATATTCAGGGTCTAGTTATTACAAAAAAAAAAACCAGAAAATTAGGGTCGACATCTACATTGTTACAATTAAGACCGTGAACCTATAGAAAACAAGAGATACTTTGTTTTCACACTCTCTTCTATACTTTTTTTTTTATTGGATTAAACCAATGTATAGTACTAAAAGTATTACTTCAAGCGTAACCCATTTTGGCAGTTTGAGATCCACTATGATTTAAACCAATAAAAAAATGAGTATTAAAGAGATTGATGCAAAGAGAGTGTTGCTAGCACTGCTAACAAGAGAAAAGTGATATATAAGTTAAGTTTTGAAGTTTTATGTTCAATTTTCTTTTCAATTAGTTGCTATTATCTCATCACCCCGATTAGATATTCAGGTTTATTATTTTCTTTTGTTTTTTTTATCGGTTCACATCCTTAATTAGGGACGTATGTATGTCGTTGGATGTGTGGACATATGCCTACCACAATTTTTAGAAATCTTTTTTAGTAGTATAATGTATCAATAGTTGACATTTTTATCACATGGTCCACACTTCTCACAAATCATCTCTCTTGACCCACACATATCTTCATATATCTCAAATTCTTTCTTGATAATAATAATATTATCAAGAATCGCATGCGAAATCGAATGGGTGATAATCGGTTAAATGATTGTTTAAGTATATATATAGAGAAATATATTTTTATTGATTTTAAAAATGAGAAAATCATTTAAAGAATGATGAAAAGAGAGTGTTGCTAGTAACACTCACAAAAGAAAAGTGATATATATGTTATGTTTTGAAGTTTAATGTTCATTTTTCTTTTAATTGGTTTCTCTTATCTCATCACCCAAATTAGATATTCAGGTTTATTATTTTCTTTTGTTTTTTTTATCAGTTCACATCTTTAATTGTAAACCAAGGTACTCTTCACATCCTTAATTATAAGCAAAAATGAATCAAACAAACTGGATACATCATTTAGCATAAAATTTAAACTAAATACATCAAGTCTTTTGACAACAAAATGAGTACTGCTTTATTTATCAATAATTTTTTCTTTCAACATTTTAAAAAATACATTTCATGGTATATCCTCTTCTATGTAGAATCCGCCGCCAAATAACCCCCGCTGTGTCCCCTCAATTATTGCCAAAATTGGCAACCAAATTTTCATGTGTTATAGTTGAAAACGAGACAGGTGTCAAAATGAGATGAGACCTATCACTGTTTCATTATATATTTCACAAGTTAGAGTGCACTGCTTTTTTCATTTCAAAAATATCTTTAAGATTTGCATAAATTTTTTGGTTGTGTTAATTTGAGCATCAAAGTTCAGATGCTGTATTTGATAATCGAGATGTAGTAATTGTAAGCATAAAACACATTCTAAATCCAAATTTATAAAGAATATTAATTTACCTCAGTCGATATACTATATCGAGTAAAAAATAGTTACATCGTCCAAATTATACTTTCTCTAATTTAATTTTACATAAAACATTGTTTCATTAAAACACTAATTAAAGGATACTTTGAAAATAATAAGATTAAATATTGTTATCTTGCAATGATTTTTCCTCCTTGTGGCCTTTGGTGCAACATTGGATCGGTTTTTTGGGTCTGGACTTCAATGTTTTGTCTGACCATTTTCTTCGGTTTGTGTTCTCAACAGGTGGTGCCAAAGCAACGAGGTCGTTCATTCAGCTTATTTGGCACCTTTGTGTTTGGGTCTTATGAAATGAGCGTAATAATAAGCTGTTTAATAATGTTGTAACTCATATTCCCAGGTTATTGGATAAAGTAAAATATATGTCTCTAGCCTGGATGAAAGCCAAAAATGCTACTTTTAGGTTTGGCACGAATAGGTGGTGTTCGAGTCATTTACAATGTTTGGACATCGCCTAATGGGTTTTGTTATGCTTGTTTGACTCTGTGTATATTCAGTAATTCCTTTGGCACACCTTGTGCTATTGAGGTTGCTTGTTTCTCTGTTTAATATATTCCATTTTTGACTATTCAAAAAAAAAAAATTGTGAGGTTAGTTAAATTTTTTTTCCATATATTGTGATTATTCAAAATATAACACTTATTTCCTCGAGTAATAGATAATCCAAAATAAAAAATAAAGGAATAATCATTTCAACAGAATATGAGTAAGTGATTTTAATTTTCATTCAAGAGCGAGTAAGTTATATTTATTCCATGACGCATTGACGGGTCATGGGTGACGGTACAACTAGAACTAATACATGCAGTTGGAACCATAATTTTTATCTCATGCAGCTTTTGACTGCCACACGTGAACAGGGAAACTCAATGTCGTCCTGGTCTGTTTGATTAACTCACGTGTGTCTGTCACCCTTTGAACCGATGAGAACTACTAATTGGTTGTCTATGAGGATGGATTAGGTCTAAACTACACATCAAATATTGGAAAGTGTGATCTATCATTTAAATTTACACATCTAATTTTTTTATACGTCTTTTTTGAAGTAATACAATGATTAAAAATTCATATTTATAAGGTGAAAAAATTGAATGTTTGGAGTTCGAATCCCAACATTTATATATACAACGTTTCTACCAACTAAGTTAAACTCATCATGTAAGATTGCATTTTTTTTTTGGTACTGCTGTGTATGCCTTCAAATTTCTGATTGTGAGGAACAGAGAAATCGTGACACGATTTGGCAAGCGTGTCACGATTTCGGTAGTGCTGAGAGCATGTTTTCTAGATGTTAAGTCGTGACACGTTTTTGGAAAAACGTGACACGATTTTCGGCTTGATGGACAAGTTTTCAGGATAAGGTTGGTCGTACCTTGGGTCATACGCACCAATCGTGTCACGATTTGGAAAAACGTGACACAATTTTGACAGTTGCAGGGTACTATTTAAGTGTTCTTGTGCAGATTTTGAAAGAGAGGTTCAAGAGAGAGAAACTTGGGAAATCAAAGGAGGTAACTTTAGGGTTGAGGGTCTTTGATTAGAGTTCTCTTGGGTTGGGAAACATTGTAAACACCTTGGGTGAGTGAAAATCATTGAGTATCTTGTTCATTGGTGAGATTAGGAAAATTGGTAGAAATTAGGGTTCTTCATTGTGAGCTTGTTGAAGCTAATTTCTTGTAACCCATTGGTATCTCTTTGTAAGAACACATTGATAGTGGATTAGAGAGATCAATCTCTCCCCCATATTAGGTCAAGTTGGACCGAACTGGGTCAACAATCTTTGGTGTGTTTGTTTCTCTCTTCTCCCTTTATCTTTTGCTTGTGGTTTTGTGCTTTTCACTTTGATTCTTAGATTAGATCTAGGTGTTGTTATTGTTGATTATTGCTTGTGTTTACTTTGATATTGGTTACTACTTTCCTTTGCTCCACACATCATAGTTTGTATTGGTGTGATTTTGAGACCGTATTCACAACAATTGGCGCCCACGGTGGGGCAAATGAGTGAATTGGTTTAGTGATTACCATGGGTTCAAAGTGGGATATCAAGAAGGTTACCGGAAGTAATCATTTTGGGTTATGGAAGGTGAAGATGCAAGCAGTGTTGATACAACAAAAGTGTGAGAAAGCTTTGAAGGGTGAAGGTGCGTTGCCGGTCACCATGACACAAGCGGAGAAGACCGAGATGGTGGACAAGGCTAGGAGTCCCATTGTCTTGTGCCTCGGTGACAAAGTTTTGAGAGATGTCGCGAAGGAACCTACCGCGGCGTCGAGGTCAAAGTTGGAGTCATTGTATATGACCAAGTCTTTGGCTCATAGGCAATTCCTTAAGCAACAACTCTACTCATTCAAGATGGTGGAGTCAAAGACCGTGATGGAGCAATTAACGGAGTTCAACAAAATCCTTGATGATTTGGAGAACATTGAGGTGCAACTTGAGGACGAAGACAAAGCTATACTCTTGTTGTGTGCTTTGCCGAGATCAATTGAATCCTTCAAGGATACCATACTCTATGGCAAAGAAGGCATTGTCACCTTGGAAGAAGTTCAAACAGCTTTAAGAACCAAGGAGTTGACCAAGTCCAAGGACTTGAGAGCGGATGAAAACAGTGAAGGCCTTGGTGTTTCAAGAGGAAATGGTGGAGGTAGAGGTAACCGAGAAATCTCAAAGAGCGGTAACAAGGATAAGTATAAGTGCTTTAAGTGTCACAAGTTTGGTCACTTCAAGAGGGATTGTTCGGAGGACAATGAGAACTCCGCGCAAGTTGTGTCCGAGGAGTATGAGGATGCAGGTGCTTTGGTGGTGAGTTGTTGGGAGGATGATGAAGGTGAGGTTTCTCACCGTGGTATTGATGCCTTATAGAGTGGTGTTCGTCTGGAGAGACGTTAAACACTCAACATCAGCCTAGAGAGGCGGTGTGAATAATACTCGTGATCAACCTTTGAGGTGGAGTTGCAAGGTGGAAGCATATTGTGAGTACGCATTTGGAAGTTGAGGTAGAGAAAGCTCAACTTGAGGTGGAGTTGATGACACCATGAATGGTACAACTATGGAAGCCTTGGGTGTTTGTGCTCTAGTTGTGAGCATCTGAATTCTTCATGAGGACGGAAGACATTCCAGGGCTTGAAGAATGTATGGTGTGGCTTGTGTGGTTACCTAAAAGACCAAGGGTGATTGGATGCAAGGTGGTCTTCAAGGAAGCGGGAGACCTTCCGTGGTTGAAGAGGGTTTGGTGTAGACTTGTGGAGCTACTTGGTGTAGTTGGATGCAAGGAAAAGAAAAAGGGAATTGGTGACTGGTGGTTAAAGTGGCATCATCATCAATTTGAAGTCAAGGTGGAGAATGTTGTGTATGCCTTCAAATTTGTGATTGTGAGGAACAGAGAAATCGTGACACGATTTGGCAAGCGTGTCACGATTTCGGTAGTGCCGAGAGCATGTTTTCTAGATGTTAAATTGTGACACGTTTTTGGGAAAACGTGACACGATTTTCGGCTTGATGGGCAAGTTTTCAGGATAAGGTTGGTCGTACCTTGGGTCGTACGCACCAATCGTGTCACGATTTGGGAAAACGTGACACGATTTTGACAGTTGCAGGGTACTATTTAAGTGTTCTTGTGCAGGTTTTGAAAGAGAGGTTCAAGAGAGAGAAACTTGAAAAATCAAAGGAGGTAACTTTAGGGTTGAGGGTCTTTCATTAGAGTTCTCTTGGGTTGGGAAACATTATAAACACCTTGGGTGAGTGAAAATCATTGAGTGTCTTGTTCATTGGTGAGATTGGGAAAATGGGTAGAAATTAGGGTTCTTCATTGTGAGCATGTTGAAGCTAATTTCTTGTAACCCATTTGTATCTCTTTGTAAGAACTCATTGATGGTGGATTGGAGAGATCAATCTCTCCCCCAGATTAGGTCAAGTTGGACCGAACTGGGTCAACAATCTTTGGTGTGTTTGTTTCTCTCTTCTCCCTTTATCTTTTGCTTGTGGTTTTGTACTTTTCACTTTGATTCCTAGATTAGATATAAGTGTTGTTATTGTTGATTATTGCTTGTGTTTTACTTTGATATTGGTTACTACTTTCCTTTGCTCCACACATCATAGTTTGTATTGATGTGATTTTGAGACCGTATTCACAACAGGTACAATGTAAGATTGCATTTTACTCTCATCTCATGAGGAAATTACATATGAAAGAAAGATAGATCAAGATGATTTGAGTAGTTGGGTCATTTAAATATATATGAAAAAGCTAATAACAAATGCATTTAATAATTTGAATTAAAGCTTAATTAATTATTTAATTACAGTTGGAGACTATTTTGTTAAAAATATGGCTTCTATTTAGGAAGAGAAGTTGTACGTAGTAGTATATCTTTAACATGCTAGGCCTATTTAGAAAGAAAAACAAATGAATATGATAGTGATCCTTGTTAGCCAAAGATTGTGAATGTTAAATGCAATTTTTGGAATTTGGCCGTCTTGGAGACAAAAAGGAACAAAAACGATTTTTCGCATATCACGATTTGGGGGTGAGGTGATTAATGCTTTATCACTTTAGTGGCTGTGGTTGCATAACCTGTTGTAATTCATACAGGAATTTTGATTCTTCACGCCATGATATAAGTGATATAGCTCTAAAGAAACCAAAAAGAAAAAGAAATAGTCCCAGGCTCTGAATTTTCCCAAGTGGTACATACCAGATTATTTATTTTTTAAAACAGTTTCTCTTGAAAGGAATTTTTGAAAATAGTTTTTTATTATTAAGTTTTCCTCTCAACTTATTATTATTATTATTATTATTATTATTATTATTATTATTATTATTATTATTATTAAGTGCTTTATAAAAATATAAGTAAATTTCGAGCATAAGATTATATAGCTATAAATTTTGAATTTATATAAAATTTTGTCGTATGCTTAATCATTATAATATGATGTTAATCAATGATTGGATTTTTAAAATTTAAGTTTTTTTGTGTTGAAAAAGTCTACTAGTGAAATCACCACTTAACCATCTCCAAATGACAAACTTCTAAGGACCATAAACTTGGCTACATAACCACTATTAAGTGATTTCCACCATACTAGATCTATTTATGCAACTCAAACATATTTTACTCGAATGAGAAAAAAATTAAACAACTTTATGAAACTCACGCTTTTAATAATTTTTTATTTACAACTTTTAATTCAAGAAAATAAACCAACTTTTAATTTGATGATAATGGATAAAACATAAGAAATAGTTCATCATTCTATAAAACTCACATAGATACATTCATTGAAGGAGGAATGCTAGCAACACTCACTTTTCAACACTCTCTCTAACACTCACTCTTTTATTGGATGAAATGAATGTATGTCCCACCATTTTGTTTGGGTTCAATTTTCAAAGTATAGATTCACAATAATTTAAACCAATAAGGGAGTGAGTATTAGAGAGGGTGTTCAAAAGAGAGTGTTGCTAGCATTGCTCTTCATTGAAGATGCTCTATAGTGTCAAGAAGTAGGGACCACAATGGACAACAAATTACCCTTCAAGAGTTTGACCTATTTGTATTTGAATTGAAATCTAAAACATTTGGTTAAACCATGAAGAAAAAGATACAAACAATTTTTTCTTAATGAACTGCAACATAGGGTTAATATATGTGTGGCTCAAAATGGCTAAGCAGGCCATCTGGAATCAGCTGGGATTCAAACAAAGAGTTATATAATACGACGAATTGTTATAAATTAAAATCGACAATGCAATATTTGCCACTGCTAGCTAATACTCAATCTCTGAATATTCATTCACTTTTGTGCTTTGAAAGAATGCGACCTCTCATTTCACACCAAATTATATTTTGGGATATCGGTGTACATACGCGGAGTATTGAAGACCATATATTTTTTTTAAGGCAAATTTATTAATAAAGATCAAATTATCTTTCAAATCGACTAAAAGGCTAGTAAAATAAGGTCAATTACGCCAAAATCCAAGACAAATAAGGCAAAACAGGTTAAAGGAGCACCGCACAGTGGTACGTCCCGACTCCAACTCCACCGTCCAAGTCATCACCAATAACGTCTTAAGATCGCGCCGCGCTTCGCAAGGACTGTTAGCGCTTTCAACGTCTATATAAGGGTGATTCCGCCCTCAAAATACACTTCACGTTTACCACTTTCTGCACATAACCATCTCGTTCAATCACTAACTTAAAGGTTGGAGTACTAACGTGTTTACCGACTCTCTTCTCATAACATAAAAGACAAAACACAGAGTGCTTACATTTGCATTTGTTGTGTGACAATAAATACTACAATAGACAATGTTTCTTACCCATAACTCTATAAGCCATGGATTTAAATTATATGCAGCCAAAATTGCATGCAAAGTCAAAATAAATTTGACCGTTTGATTAAATTAAACCACAATAAATTTGACTGTTTGATTAAAATAAACGGTCCAAATTTAGAAACAATGTTTAAATAAAAGAATAATACGACTTTAAATCTAAACTGTCTGCTAGACAATCAAATTATCCTCACTTCAAAACTGCTTGTAATTCTAATCGCATATACGTCTCAAACTTTGAAGTGACGAAATATTTATTAGAATGACAAATATTAGTAGTAATATTTCAGTCAAACAATAATACTACCTCATGTTAATATTATCTTTTTGTAAAGTAGTTTGGTGGCTATAAACTCGTCTTTAAAGTGAATAAATATGGTATACGATGTTCGAACCTCGACTCCTGCATATGCATATATTATGTAATGTTTCTATCAAATGAATCAAGTTTATTAGGACTGGACACTCATGTTCTTTTTATAAGAGATATATTGGTCAACAAAAATTAATGCATTTGATCTATATTATGAGTCAAATACATCAAAAAAAATTAAAAATCAAATGCATCAACTTTTAAAGACTCATATCTCTTATTCCCTCAACAAAAAAAAGAAGACTCATATCTCTTTATGAAAAAGATTCGAGGTAGAATTAGAAGTAATATTTTTGGGAAGGATAAAATTTTTAAACAAGTCATTTAACTCTTTAACTCTATCACCGCAGCTATTAAAAGTCACAAAACATTACTTTAATATTTGATTATATTTTTATTTTATTTTTTATTAACATTTTTTCAAACCCGATTGAATTTTTTTAACTATTATAAATGTATAATCGTTATCATTATGATCTGCTAAAAAAAAAATCGGTATTATTAGCATGGATTTGTTTGAGGTCTATCTATGTCTCCACAATGATGGGGGGATGGACCTGTCTAACCCACTAGACACGGCTCGCATGAAGCTCGTCTAAATGAATGTCAACCATAGAAATACCTTTCGTTTCATGAAATTAATTAATTAAATACATGGCTCGTCTAAGGAAAAGCCCCTCTATTTCAATTCATTGCACCCTTGAAATCATTGTGTTTGTGAATAATTAATGGAAGCCAACTTGTCCACAGTGATGGTGCCACATGGTGAAACATGAACGTGCATTGGTGTCAATTTTTTTGGGAAGCATAGGTGTCTGCTATTCCAAATTAGAATAGTACACACATTTATTCTCATTAGAAGTGTTTTGTTTGAAACATTTTACTTAAAATAATGTAATTTACCTTAAAAATCAGTATAATAATAATAATAATTTTTGTAATAATGTTTTCATTTATTAAATAATATTATTAATCTATTAATGTGATATTGTACTTTTTTAAAACTTATTTTAATCTAAACTTATTATTTTACTAAAAATAATTAACACAACTAATTATTTTCTTACCAAATATTACCTTACAGATAAGTACTATAATGAAATAGTTATATTTTTTAAGTCGAGTAGCCTATAGTGTCTATAAATTCACCTCTTAAAATAAATAAGTGAGATGTCAGAAGTTTAAACTCCAACTCTTAGATATATAATGCAATGTCGTTATCAATTGAGCCATGTTTACAGAAACCAATAAAAAAGTTATTAACTCCATTCATCCCACAATATAAGTCATTCTAGTTAAAATGTTATGTCACCTTTTACATGTTTTCCAATATAAAAAATATTAATTTTATTTTTCCTATTATAGTCGGACTGTTTTTTACTTTCTCTTATTCTCGAACTCTCATAATTTATCTTTTCACATCTTTAAAGATGACAATGTTGCAAATAATTAACATTTTTTATTTCTTGTATAATACTCCCTCTGTTTCAAAATAAGTATCGATTTAATCAATTGCACACAAATTAAGGAATGAAATGAAATAATCATTAGACATAACACTTTTACTAAACTGTCCTTATTTTGTAAGAAAAAGATAAACTTAAAGTTGCATTGAAAATTATGCAAGAGAAAAGTTGGAAGAAAAATTTTAAAGTTGTATTGGAAATGTAAAATGACATTCATTTTGAAACAATTTTTTTAACTAAATGATATTCATTTTAAAACGGAGAGAGTATTAACTATAATTTGTATATTCTGTGCTAAATGATTTATATTTTGAGAGAGAAGAAATAATAAGAATTTTCTCTGTACATCTAAAAACTCCAAGGAATTAGGAGTTTGCGTAACAATCCCAATGTCAATCATTGATTACTCTAGTTATACTCTACATGAGTACTGTTCATTATTACTATAGGCAAAATTAAAAAGGGCTAGGTGGGGGGATAGCTACCAAGGCACCAAATTCAAACAACAAATGATTTTGAGGAATGGATCCTCTTGTATATGATATGCTGATCCATTAAAATCTTTACCATTCATTAAAAAATAAAACGAGTTTTAATGACGGACAAACACGAGGGGAAATAGGTTTTACCGTTGCAAAAACTAGCTTACTATACTATAGGCTACTTGAAGTAGTTTACTATAGGCTACTTTGAGATTTTTTCAAAAAAAAAAAAATCTATTTTTTCATTAAAAAAATCACTTTTTTCATTTTTAAGTGTTTGTTTAGGATTTTTAAGAAAATTATTTTATCAAAAAAATCTATTTTGACCCTAAAATTAAAAGCTATTAGGATTAACTTTTCTCAAAATCTATTTTTTTCAACAACAAGGAGATAATACATGTACATGTTAGAACTCATTTTTTTTAAAAATAGATTTTTATGGATAGTAGGCAAACACATTTAACTTCAGATTTTTTTTTTAAAATCTCTAAAAAAAAAATTCTAGATTCTTTTGACACAAAATCTATTTTTTTAAAAGCTGAAACAAACGCACCCTTAAGCTCATCATTTTAAGCGCTTAAGTGGTTTCTATATGTACCACATATTTTATACTCCATCCGTCTCTGTATGTAAGCTCCCTTTGCATTTTTCACATTTCTTAAAAAAAGTTGTTAGTTTAATTAATGTGTCTGTTTTGTGTGTTAATATTACCAAATTATCTTTTGTTTGTATGTGTATTAAATTTGACTTTTCATATTTCAAGATAAGTTAGTAGTATTAATTAGGGACATGTTTAGAAAAAAAAATAAATGCATCTAGTAATTAAAAAAGGGTTTACATTTAGGGACAAAAATAAAGTTAAATGGGTGCTTAAATATAGGGACGGAGGGAGTAAAATTTTAATGATAACACCGAATAAGCATTCAACCTCTCTAACGCAACAACTTGGAAAAAATTAAATAAGCCCAAAAAATTACTCTCTCATAATGAAAGTTTTTGGGGAATTGATTCTCTCATGTGATATGTTGAACTATTGAAATCTCCACCATTCATTCAAGAAATTGAAAAAACATATGGGAAAATGAAAAGAATTCATTCTCTAGGTTTTGCCATTGCCATTATAATTCATGAAACATATGGAGTGCAATTTATTAAGTTGGATATACAAAAAAGTGAAGAGAGGAAGTGCTTCTATAGCCACTAATCGTTATCCGCATTCAAATTTGTCATACTACAATGAAAATGACAAATTTAACTTTTTGGGCAAAAAATTAAAGGCTTAATTGCATGTTTGATCCTTTATGTTTATTTTAGTTTTCAAGTTGGTCCTTTATGTTTTAAAAGTTTAAAGTTGGTTCCTTACGTTTTAAAAGTTTCAAGTTGGTCCAAAACGTTACTCACATTGGAATAAGTTAGTCTCTTCCGCGACATGATATTGAGTTTAATAAAACAAAAAAAATTAAAAAAATGTTTTAAAACTGGTTTTCTAAATAAGTTAAGTTTCATCACCCATATTGTCAACCCGAATCTTTAAACGTTAAGTGACCAAAGGGACTAACTTATTCAAACGTAAGTAACGTTTTGGACCAACTTGAAACTTTTAAAACATAAGGGACCAACTTGAAAACTAAAATAAACACAAGGAATCAAACATGCAATTAAGCCAAAATTAAATAAACACAAAAAATTACTCTATCATAATGATCCACATCATACATGTTAATGTTACACTAATGTTAAAAGGGAAGAATAGCAATGCTAATAGACTCTAAAAAAAAACAAAATCTAATAGAGGAATTTGCTTACACACGACAAGAAGATGAATCCTACAAAGGTTTGGAAATAGTGCATATGGTATATTTACAGTGGACAATTTAAAAATTGTTCAAATCTTCGACGACTTTTTGAAGCATTACTATCTTTTTCTTGATAATCTATGTCCTTATGACATGGACAGTGACTTCATCATCATCAACAATGATTCAACAAAAACAAAGAAAAGCATATACAAATAGAGTTTTGAAGCACTACTATATATTTTTCTTGGTTTTTACCATCAACGTCGAGTGAGTCACTATTTTATTTATGAACGACAAGTAATACTATAAACTTCTACTTACAAAAAATGACACAAATTGTTCTTGGAGTTTTAACAATTTTTAAGCATAAATCCAACGTAAATTGTGAGACAATTCTTCACCCTATAATACATCACTAGACGATAAAGAAAACTAAAATTTGTAAAAAATGATCATTTCAATTCTTACATATAGTGCTTTTTCTATTTTATTTTGAATTCTTATGTTATATTGTTTGAGCAATTTCGTAGCTGTGAACCCTTTTTGGTCTGTTTATTTTATTTCTAGAAATTAAATATCTATGGAGTACTTATATATAAACTATAATAAGTATTCCTTAGGAACTAGATATTTTGCAATTGTAAATAAGTTCATGTCTTAGAACTTCAGTTTAGATTTTGGTCATAGCAGATGGTGAAATACTCATTGATAAGTTTCATAGTTTTGATTTGATTAAAAAATGAAACTTAATGGTTTAGCAATTGAAGTACATGTGCTCACTATCAATAATCTTACTTGGATACAAATATATTTCTTTATGTTTAGCCCTGCAGACCTAACAAAAACCTCATTTTACGTTTAGCCTCTTATCAGGGCTATTCCTATGAATCTGGAGGCTCGGTTCTGTAAGTGAAAAAAGGCCGTAATAAAATAAAAACGTATTTTTTTTAAAAGAACAATGTTCTATTTAAATTTTAAAAAAGATAAATACAAGTGTCGTATATATACGATACACTCAAAAATGAAAATCACTATCGTATATATGAGGAACCTCAAACCACCCTCCCAGAAAAAACACCCACCTAACACCAAAAGCAAGATGACTCAATTCTAATAGGCCTAAAACAAGACAACATAAGAGGAAAAGGAAATCAAATCAGGGAAGAAGAAAAGAAAAGTCCGATGGAGTGATGGTGATGGAACGCGTGGTATCAGAGAGAAAGAGAATACGGAATTTTTTTTAATGAGGTAGTACTTAGTAGTACTACTGGGTTGTAATTTTTTTTTTTTGAGGCTCATACCTTGGGAAGGCCTGGTTCCATTGAGCTCCTTGCACACCCCAAGGTCCGACCCTGCCTCTTATAAATATTTTGATTTAGTTCTCTTCTGATGTTTCACTCTCATCTCGTTTTTTTTATTTTTGTAACATCATTTAAGTTTTGTGAGTTGTCTAAAATATCAAAAGAAAAGACTTAAATGATTGGATTCAAGTGGTTAATATGCTTCACCAAAAGATTGATCGCTTAGAACCCTGTTTTGATTATTGGATAGAACAATTTTTTAGTAGATCACTATACTTCCCTGAAGAAAAAAATTGCGAGGATGGTAAAACCATGTGGGAATAACTTGAGACTTTGGAGTGTGTTTCTTCTCAAGGTTTTTGGTTCGACTCTCTCCAATGTCAATTTTAATTAGTTTAGCAGTTTAGCTTCTTAAATAAAAATATATACTAAACTTGCCTTCAAGTTGATGAGAAAACAGGTAGAGAAATATACTAAACTTGCCAAATGTTTCTCTTACCTCTAAGGCCTCCTAAATACACATCCGATAGTTATCCATCGAGAAACTCTCATACTTGCCTCCAAGTTGATGAGAAGCTTAACAAGGAAACTCAATAACTCTAAAAACTAAACATACACCTCATTTATAAAGAAGCTTATTTTGATATTTTTAGCTTAAATTATTACAAATTTATATTAGGTGATTTATTTGAGACATTGAATATTCAGATAAAAACAGATCCCAACTAAAATTTATTTTAGGATAATATAAAAAATTAATTATAACACGTAAAATCATGTAATTTTAGTTTTAAAAACTATGCATTAAATATGAATATAAGAACTCATTCTTAAGAAAAAGTTCACAAAATTATCTTTAAAAAAAAAGTTCACAAAATTATTAAATCTCCGTTTTATTAAAATAAGAACTCATTCTTAAGATAAAGTATGAAAATATGAACTCGTCATGTGAATTACAACTACATAACCTTCACAATTTCAGAGATGTAAAATAGAAAATTAAGTATTTGCGATGATTAAAAATGAACTCTAGAAAATATAGTATAATAACTCTTCTGAATTAATTATAATTTTTCATTTAAACTACCTAATAACTGCCAATACATAATTCTGGAAACTTCTACTTCCTTCAAAAAAAAAATTCTGGAAACTTTCTTAAAAAATAAAATAAAATTCTGGAAACTTAACTGAAATAAAAATTAATTCTAACTTAACTGTCAGTTATTCAACAGTTAAGATAGAAAATAACTTATTCAGTATTTTGGAAGAGAATAGTCCATACTCTCTAAGCCATCAAGTGTGTGGGGTTGTTATTTTGGTTGTAGGCAAAATCCAGGGGACATCAATTGTAATGATGTGTTTTGTATGATTTGGTGCGATAGTCCTAAATTTCTTTTGTTCAAATTAGTGTTCTATCAGATATTATTTAATCTTATTTCCTTATATTTAAATTGACATTCTGTCATATATATACATAAAAAGAAAGTAGTGTCTACTCATAAGTAGTACAACACATCAACTTAAACCTTCAAGCACTAATCATTGAGTTTGGCATAACAATCAAATAATGGAACCTAGCCATCAACTCATCGGTCCATCACACTATGCTCAAAAATAGTATAAGAAAGCTGTAATGGATGCTACAAACTTAAAACAGCTAATTAACACCCTAAAATGATTTTCTCTGCCATTTGGTCTAATCTATTGAGATATAACTCAAATTAGAGGTTAAGAATGCTGGTTAGAAGCTGAGTTAGTTATAAACTTAGATTTTTAGTTAAGTTTGGTTAAGTTACTTGTAATGCGAGTAACTAACCAACCAAGTTAGTTAAGATACTCTCTATTAGACTATAGTTAGTTAGAGTGTTTAAGAAACTTGGTTAAGAGTTAGTTACACAACTAAACTCTATATATAGGAACACTCATGTATCATTTGAATTATCTTTTATCAAATCTAGTTTACTCTACTATGAGTCACTATGGGTACCTCCCACATGAATATGAAGGTGAGAAAAACACAAGAAGGGGAGGTTGAATTGTGTTTACTTTTTCTTCGTTTTGTCCTACTGAAGTCATTGATCAGAAGCAGATAGAATTCAGCTTCTAAAGTGATAATCAAAATCTAAATGCAGCGGATAAAACAAAGAGAGAGAGAAAGAAGAAAGACACAAAACAATTATACAGGTTCCTTCCACAAACCGGAAGTAGTCATGTCCCCTTGCACTTTCAAGGAGAGTTCACTAAGAATGTAATATCTGATTACCACTGCTCAATGCTACAACTAGCAAGAGACTTCAAATTACTCAAGCACACTTGCAAGAGATTTCCTATGCTCCTGAACATAGTCCAGAGACTTCAAATGCTTAAGCGCAACTGCAAGAGACTTCTATTGCTCAAGCACACAAGCAAGAGACTTCTATTCAAACAAAATTACAAAGAAGTTTGTTTGAGGTTGAACACTTGATATACAATCAGTGGTGTTCACAATACAAATCAAATATAGACTCTTATGACTCTAGAATTTCTAAGATATGAACTTTGATAAGAAATTCTAAGTGTACTTTAGATGCAGAACAATTTCAACATAGTTTGACACTTGTAAATTGTTGTACAAGTCTTGTTTATGTGTGTGTCTACATATCCAACCAGCAGGTCTTCACTCTTTTATATACAGGTGTGAAAGATACGTTGGAAATTGCCAGCACATCAAAAAGAGTCGTTTGAAGTTTGATCAAAATCACCAATGATCTTTTGCCTGATATGGTTGTTGTCCTATGAAGGATCAATTTCAAATGCATTCCTAGTCTGAAGGAACATTGCTGCAGGCATAGCTGTTATTCTTGTCTTGATGTAGAGACACAAACAGAGTAGTGGAGATAGTGGTTGTACAATTCGTACAATTGTCCTTTGTCAACGCTCTTGAGAGAACAAGCATCCAATGCTTTCAAATCCTTTCAAATTGGTCGTTGCTTCACTCTTTCAGTCTTTTGCAATGCTAGACGTGATTAAATCCATTGAATACCCATTGAAACTTTAAGTCTCTCATCTTCTGATGAACTTCAACTTCTGATGATATTGCTTCTGATGAACTTGCTTCTGATGACGTCGTCACTTCAGAAGCACTTGACTTCAGGAGCACTTCTCTTCAGATGCTTCAAGCTTCATTCTAGTTGATTCCTTTGCTCTCTTTTGTTCTTTCAGAACCTTATAAGATATAAAAAAAAATTGTCTATGGTCCTATACACTTGAACAAATATTAGCATATCCAATTGACAATTTTTAGTACTATATTATCATCAAAATTCTTAAAGGGTAATGTTAAACACATTTTGTTTAAACAGAATACACCTATGCTCTCTTTCTAGCTGACCGTTATGATCTTTATCCCTGGGATTCCATGATTCATAACATGGTATCAGAGCGATACCCTAGGGATGAAGATGATGATGCTTCCGCTTGCGATTCAGCGTCCGATGAAGATGAAGATTCTGGTGACGATGAAGTTCTCACAACTTCAGCAAACGTTCTGGAGAATTCGGCTTCTTTCGATGACATTGTTTTCGGTAGTTTTGAGTCTCCAATTATTCTGGTTTCTACTCCTTCGATTGAACCAAAATTCGATGGATTCTCCATCAAGATTGGTGAGATTTCTTGTGCTATCATTGATCCTTGATGCAACATCATCACTGAAGATGATTTTGTGTTCATTGATTCACAAGAAGATGAGAAACTGCAGGTTCTTGAACCTGAATTTCATTGTTTCTGAAGTGTCGGAAGAATTCGTCATTCACACAGCTCTGGTGAGATTGAGGAGCATTGTTTACGACGTCACCGCTGTGAGGCCTTTTGCCTCGTGGTTGTTCGTCGGAAAACAGGATGAACAACTTGTTTTCGCCGTCAACAATCAGCTTCGCGTTTTCGAACTACATGACGAATCAATCGTCGTTTTCGATCCCGACGGAAGATTTGGTTTGTGTTTGCATTTCTTCGTTTTTAAAGCTCTCCAACAAATCTGATTCCGTTTGTGGTGGATACCTTGGGATAGAGGAAAGAAAAGCTTTGTTTTTGTTCGATTCAACACACACATTACAGAAACTCAGTTTTTTGGCTGCTTTCTGCGTTCCAATTCAGCTTTTCGATAGATCAAGAACACAAAACGCAGGTTTAGGTTTTCTCTCTGCACATCAATTTCAGTTCTATATTTTTCGATCAGAGAATTTTCCTTCACATTTGGAGATGCACTTCCCTATAATCGCGTTCACAGAATCTTTTATACTAAGCACTTTTTTGGAAAAGCCGTTTCTTCATTCCGATTTTGGAGGTGTATGGTTTCTGTCAACATCATAGAGTTCTGTAGAAATTCTTGTTTGCAGAATTCTGTTATGGAGAAGTTTGTTTGATTTTGTGTTTGGAAAAACGCTTTTAGGAAGAATGTGTTTGGTATAAGCTGTTTTTGACAAAGCACATTTCAAATAAGTTCTTTTACAAACGCACTTCTGAAGAGGCTGATTGAGGAAGTTAGGTATCATGAAAGAAGAAGCAGAAGCAAGCGTTTCAAATAAGTTTCAAATAAGCAGAAGCAAATGTTTCAAATAAGTTTCAGACTATCACAAGGCTTGGGCATTCTCACTGCTTGGGCTTGGGTCTCCTGCAGATTGGTCTTGTGTTACAACATAGTCTCTTGCTTAGTTTACCCCCATTTTCATAGTTCCATCAGTATAGTTAGTTAGAGTGTTAAGAATTGTTTGGTTTACCTTTTTTTTTTTTTTTTGCATTTCATTTGTCTTCTACTTTCATTGTATTTCAAACTCAAATTGGTAAATTTCTCACTTTGAGTTTGAGGGGGACTATTAGACTATAGTTAGTTAGAGTGTTTGAGAAACTTGGTTAAGAGTTAGTTACACAACTAAACTCTATATATAGGAACACTCATGTATCATTTCAATTATCTTTTTATCAAATCCAGTTTACTCTACTATGAGTCAGTATGAGTATCTCCTACATGAATACACCTATGCTCTATTTCTAGCTGATCACTATGATCTTTATCCTTGGAATTCCATGATTCATAACACTTTGAGTACGAGTAATGTAGTTAGATAGTATTGGGCTAGTTAGGTGATTGTAACTTGTAAGCCCATTTACAATGTTGTATAAGTATGCGTTGAAGCTATGAATTAAAATAAGTTGTTGCATAATCAATTTTATACTTTCCCTCTCCTTCACACTTTACCTTCCTTCTCTCTTTGTATGCAAATCCCAACATAATCTCCGTTAATTTATAGAATTAACGTCACCCATTCAATTATGATTGTTATGTCATGCTTCAATAAATTTGAGGTTTCACTACATCTATAGACTATAGAGCATGTGATTCACTTTCACTACATATGTTATGGCAACAACAAAATCTACTCTCACTGTCCTAAACACTTACTCTATTTAAAGTTTGAACAATCAGATATAAAGCTAAAGAAAGTGTTTGAACTGAGTTTGATAATCCAGAAATGGTTCAGAATTTTACAAAAAGAGAACCCAAGTTATTGCATTTCATATACCTACCATCTACCATGGTAAAATACTATTAAAACAAACTTTTTCTACATTACACATGTACTATTCTAGTTTAAAGTTTACTAAATTTAAGAATTTTGTACTAAGCATTTGGCAGAAGCTACAAACATTCAGAAAACAGCAAAAAACATAGCTCGACCAAAATTATGATATGTTATGTGTTTGCTACAACGTAATCAAATTACGACTTTTCATTCTTAAAGATAGAGAATCTTTCTATGTCAAGAACACATTTGAATGTTGATTCTCCCAAAAGATAAGTTTTCTGAGATTCGGACACTTGATCACATGTTTAAGGTACTTAAACTACTTACCACACAGATAATTCATAAAACCAATTTGATAAAGAGGAAATCATATGGTCTAGTTTTTTAGTTTTTTTTTTTTATCTATTTAAAGTTTTGAAAAATTTATAATAATATTTGTCAATTTGCTGGATCTAAATTTGTTTGGAGTGGATCGGTTTTTTATGTTGGTCTTAGACAATGTTTTGTTTAAAATATAATTTTAGTCCTTGTAATCTTGCCTATGTTTAGCTTTGCTATGCATAGCTAGTCGCAAACCCGGATAAAAGAAGATGGTTGTGTTAAGCTTGGGCAGCAAACGTAATATTTTGTCAAATCTCTAACATGAAATCGAATACGTGATAGTTGGAAGGTTAGGTCATTGCCCGGAAGCAACGCGTTGTGCAATTCGAATGTAGTGTCAAATAAGTAATGGTTGCAACATTGTCGTCTAGATGCAGTGAAAAATAAGCAAGAGTTATCATATAGATAGAATATATAGACAAGTAACTCATTTTTGTGATCTAGAATCGTAAACTCATTAGTCGTTAGTTTTTAAGAGTTAAATCAAGAGTTTGGCAAAGTGCAACTAAGAGATAAATAAAATGATACCAACAATCATTCAAGCGAGGGATTAGGTACTCTTGATTGATTCCACCGAAACTCATTAAACACTAGATTCCAACCACCTAATTAGTACTCAGTAATACATAAATATAGTTGCAATTAATTAAATTATAAAATACAATTTTGTATCCTAGGAATATGAATTAACTTAAAGTGATCCACCGTTTAATTCAATAAAACTACAAGTGGAAAAAAATCAGTGACAAGTTTCTTATGCGTTAAGCATAGCATGCCCTTTTCTGCTGCTTTTGTTGGTAAACAAAAAGCACAACCCACTTTGACGTAGAATTTATGAACATCAAAATAACTAATCCAAGAAAAAAAAATAAGGATTGTTTATAGTAGAGGATCAAAGGCTCCACAAAAGAGGAGGGAAAACACTACATTATAAAAAACAACAAAAAACTAGAAAGAGAGGTGAGACCCATGTGTAGTACTACGAGTTAGACAAAGGATATAAAGGAAACTTTTGTTACTGTAGTGTTAAGCAAAGGGATTGAAACAAGAAATTCTTCCTTTTAGTTTGCTAGGAGTGAGTGAGCCATTCAAAATCTAATTTACTTTGACAAATTAAAGTAAGCTCTTTAAATCAACATCTTCTTCATGAAGGAAAGTACCAAAACTTTTTTAATAATGGGGTACAAGAAAATGCACGCTGCAGTAGTACATCTTAGCTGACTATATGTCCATGTTAGATTGTGATTTTGCTTTCTTCATTTCCCTTTTATTTCTTTTATCAAATTCAGTTTCAAAAAAAAAAAAACGAAAATTAAAAGTAGCATAATAGCCCAACTAAGTGCATGTTTGATTTTGTAGTAATGAAAATAAATACTTTTGAAAAAAAAATGATTAAAAATAAAATCATTTATGTTTGAATACATTGATAAATTTAAAAATTGATTTTATGTCACCGTAAAAACAAGAATTCTAAGCTTTTGAGTAAAATTGGATGTAGAGCTGAAATCAATTTAGGACCTAAAACCAAACATAAACATAGGCTGATCGTGGTAGATAATTAACCTATTAAAGATAAAAGAGAATTAAGCTTCAGCTTTAGAAAGATTTGCAGCATGATACAAAGTGAGTCTGAGTCATCTATCCATTGATAATTCAAATTCATAATAATGAAAGAAAGGAGGACAAAAACATATATCATACTATATGATAGTTAAATGATATGGAAAAGAAAACTTTAAAGCAAATTAAGCAAAAGAATATTTAAAAAGGAAAATCAACGATTATTGTTTTTTTTAAGGTTAAACACCTTTATATCAAGAAATCAAAGCAGAATAGAACAATGGCCAGATCATAAGGTTTGGCACATTTTTATTTTTAAGGTTAGTTAGCTATTAATTTAGAAACTTAATTTCATTCCCACGCAAATAAAGCTAGAGTTATCTAAGAATCGATACAAAGATCTCACAATCACATGAGAGACTTTTTCCAATAAAAAGTAACAAATCAATTGGGTGAAATTCTTGGTCAGAAAACTATAATTAGTTTTAAATATAATGAATTAATTAAGAATACTAATTAGTTTGGCATCATTGTCTATATGATTTGATATATGATTTTTTATTTTTTTTTAAGAAATGATTTGATGAGTAATGTTTGTGTTCACAAATACAAATCTAAACTATTTAGGAGCATACACATAAATTGAAAGAAAAAGTAATTTTTTTTTTTAAATAAGAAAAAGAAAAATTATACAACAACAACCAAGTCTTATCCCACTAAATGGGGTCGGCTACATATGACGTCATAGTGTTCTATCATAAATCAAATTTGGATCCAACTCATTGACCTCTAAATCCATTCTAATGGTTTCTCTGATAGTTTTCCTAGGTTTTCCTCTACCTCTTTTAACTTGACTCTCCTCCATTTGATCTACTCTCCTTACCACGGCATTTACGTGTCTTCTCTCTATATGCTCAAACCATCTAAGCCTATTTTATGCCAACTTTTCTACTATAGGTGCTACCCCCCACTCTTTCTCTCTCTAATAATGTCATTCTTAATCCTATCATGTCTAGTCTTACCACTCATCCAACGTAACATCCTCATCTCTGCTACACTAACTTGATTCTCCCGTACCATAGAACATCGCTGGTCTGAATCGATATTTTTTTATTATTATTAATGAAATATAATTATTTAATACCTCTCAGAAAAAAGTATGCAATTTTTTTTTGAGGAAAAAAAATTCTCTAATTTTATATGTATGTTAAATAATTTAGATTTATGGTTGTAATTATATAAAAGTTCTTTAATTTTATTATAATAATACAATAAACTATCTTCTCGCAAGATAATACAATTATCAAACATTTAATAAGAAGTCAAAGAAGAAACTTTGTAAAAAAAAGTCAAAGAAGAAACTAAATGATAAGTTTTATGTAAGGTGCTTTTCTTTAACAAAAAAAAGTTAAGGTGTTGAGCACATAATTTTTTTTTTAACTTACAAGTGTCTTGCATACACTTGTCATTTCCTTGTAATTAACTACTATCTAGTATTTGGGTTGTTGATTTCTTACTCGACAGGCGCCAAATCAATGTTTTTTCTTATTTTACCAGAAATTTGACATATACTTATTCCTTTCTTTAAGGAATCTTTCTATTTCTGCCACAAATGGATAGAGAGAATATTCCGGCATTTTCCCTAAATAAATTATTGTCTACTCGTTACTGTTTTTATTTTTTTATTTTTATAAAGATGCTTATAACTATATATTTCATCCGATTTCAAATGTAAGCAATTTTTCACTTTTTAGATTTTTTTTTGGTGGTGACTTTTTAGGTTCTTTTAATAAATGGTGTATGTGTTTTATAATATAGACCACATACATCATTTATTAAATGAACCTGAAAAGTGAAAAATTGTTTACATTTGAGATCGGAAGGAGTATAATATAGAGATAGGCGCTTTGTTAATGTGAGAAGAGTTTGGACTCATATTTTTCATGTCAAACAGAACCAACCCAACTCATTTATAAATTTATAAACGAAGTGATTTCAGTTGGGTTTCATTAAACATTACATTTAAAAATAAGCCTAAATTAATCTAATGGTCCCTCAACTAATTCCCAGTTTTCATTTTAGTCTCATAAGTTTTAAAATCATCATTTTGGTCCCTCAACTTTTGCTCCGTTATTCAATTTAGTCGCCACCGTTAGTTTTTTAATGTTTAAAATTTTTGATTTGATTTTAACCATTTGATTGCATGTCCATCGTATTTATAGTGAACCGTCAGCGCTTAATTTTTTCACTTTTCATCATCTTCTCCATTCTTCTTCCTTAAATCTTCATCAACCTTTTCCATAATTTGAAAGAAAAAAAGAACAAAAACTAATTAAATTCATAGATCCTTTTCTCAAATCAAACACATTCAGTCCTCTTCTCAAAATTTCTGCCATGGCCACCGTAACCACCAATGCAGTCACCGTCGCAAAACTCTCATCTCCTCTATAAAACCCATTTTTCAAATCTGAACCATACACATTCAAACTTTTCAATCCACACACTCATCTCCTCCTCCACCAATCATCGCTCTCGAACTTCATTCTCCTCCTCACTCCTGCTTCGTTATCTCTCCCATTTGTTTCATTGCTTCTGGTGCTAGAAAGATCTTGACCTCTGTTTTGGATCTTGAATCTTACTGTTAATCCAGAAAAAGTTTGACTGAAATGGTGATGAACAAAACCAACCAGCAAAACAAACTCTTTTCTTACGATAAATCTTCCTCTTCCTTCCCTTTATTAGACGTAAATTCTCTTTTCTTCTTCTTTTTCTTATCAACATCATCATCATCTTCACTTTTTGGATTAAAAAAAACTCTTTAAAAGAGATGGGTTAGTATTATTGATTCTGATGGGTTGTTTGTTGGTTTGTTTGAGAGAAAAATGTGGTGTTAAGCAATGAAAACATTTGTGGGTACGAAGGGAGGAGAAGAAAAAGTGGATAATAGATTATTAGTGGTGTGAGGAGAATAACATGGTGGTGACAATGAAAGAGTGTGCATGCTAATTGATCACGAGAGTGAATTCTCAATAACTGAGAATTAGTTTAAAGAACAAAAATGGAATGGATAAGTGATTGATTATGGATTGGGATTGGATTTATGTTTATGTGTTTGATTAGAGTCTGAATGTTTAGATTTTTTTTTTTGCTTTTTTTTTTTCTTTTTTTTTGGATTTTTTATGAGGATTGTTGATAATGAAGATGATATGAAGATGAGGTATAAGATAAAGAAATGGGCAAAAAAAGTTATTGATGGCATATCATAAGATATAATGGACCTTTACAATCCAACAATCAGTTTTTGATAAAAAAAAAAGATCGAACGATTAGAATTTAAAGTATTAATAAGGTCTATGGTGGACCAACATTGTTTGTATTCCACTATAGACATTTAAGGTTAAAGTTAACAGCGGGGGACCTTTTTGAATAACGAAGCAAACGTTGAAGGACTAAAATGATGATTTTAAGAGTTATGGGACCAAAATGAAAACTGAGAATTAATTGAGGGACCATTGGATTAATTTAGCCTAAAAATAATCTAGAAAATATACATGATTATATAACATTTTATTTCATGAAAATTTCAATATTTGGATTAAATTTTACATTTAAAAATTTTTAATACTTGGATTTACTTTAAACACTTTAGGATTAACACATAAAAAGACATAAACCATATATAAAAAGAAAAAATTTAACAAATATTGTGAAACAGATTGGTATTACAAGTTTGAAATCATGAATTTCTTACCCGACCCAAACCACTTCCGATTTGAACCTGTCGATTTGGGTTGGACCCAAACATAAACGGCTCAGATTAAATACATTTTAGATTGGTTTTTAGTCACTAAGATAAGTGGGTCACCCAGACCCATGAACACTTCTATCACCAAGAATATAATTCAAAATATAAATTCAAATGTTTAGCTTTCAACCACCACTTTTTCTTAATATACTAGCAAGCAAAGGGTAACAAAAACAAGTTCAAACCGAATCAATGACTTTTTTACCTCAAAACTAATTCAAATCAAATCGCATGTGAATATACCACTTAGTGTAAGATATTGGATGCGAGACCTAAAGAGCTTTTGCGATGAATCGGCAAGCTCTTGTTGGGAATTGGAATGCAACACGGTTGAGATTCGTGAAGCTACATGTTCTCATATCATATATTGGACTACGGGAAAACACACAAATAACCACATACATATTCATTTAAAACTTTAAGACATTTGATATAAATGTTGTTTCACGTTATGTTTTTCAATATTTATTTTTCCTCTAATGTGAGACTTCTAACTCAGTTGACATGCCAACAGTCTTCACTTTAGGCAAACCATCAACTCTGATATCACTATTAAATCATGAGAAGAGTTCGGAATCATCATATTGGACTAAAGGAAAGCACACAAATGACTTGGACACCACATGATCATCCAAAATCTTAAGACATTGAGTAAATTGGTTCTCTAACTTATATGTTTCTCAACATATACTTTTTCATCCAACGTGAGACTAGCTACTCACACTTAACACACCATCAAAAATGACAATATCATATCAACATGCTTGAATTGATGATGTATCATGCATCCAATTGTGAGCAAGTTTGAAGTCTGATTAATTATCTATCACAAAGATTAGAACCATCGTTGAAGGGATTTCGAAAGTTCAAAGCATGCAACTTAATAATGATTATGAAACCGTTGTTAATGAGTGATTTGGCAACCATTGGTTAAGAAATCAATATTGAAAAGTTGTTTTTTAATTCAAAATCACAACATTCAACACATTGATAATTTTGAAGTTGTATATAATATCAATGAAAATATTTAAATTTCGACTAAAGAATGAAAAGATTTTATTTTGACAATTGTTTCAAGGAAGAAATTAAACCTGGCCTCTTTACCATTTTATCATATCATATAAAGCTATCATTGCAAAAGGCAAATTAAAAAGACCTTTATTGATAAGTAAAGAAAAATTGTTTGTCAAACATGAAGCTTAGTATGTTAAGTATTGTCCCCTTTCCACAAAGACAGTGTTAGCTTTTATTTCTCTCTCATTATCATCCCATATTTATAAATATCATGCAAACTTAATGCGTTGTTGTGCCAGACCTCAGACTCACATAGTTTTTCACTTGGTCAAGACACCAAAGTCCGGTCATTTTCTCCTATTTGTTTTTTTTTTTTGCTTCCTTTGGTTGTTCCAATTTTGAGAAGGAGTAATTATTAATTTCAGTGTTTAAGCAAATGGATAAGCTGAATTTTATTAAAAATGGAGTGAGTAGATTGCCTCCTGGTTTTCGTTTCCAACCAACAGATGAAGAGCTTGTGTTTAATTATTTGAAATGTAAAATCTTCTCATGCCCCTTGCCTGCTTCCATCATTCCTGAGGTCAATGTTTGCAAGTATGATCCTTGGGATTTGCCAGGTCAGTAACTAACAACAAATTAATATTACACTCGAGTCTAACTTATTTTCACAAAACTGTTTTGTAAGGTGAAGGGTGCTCCTTTATAAACTTTTTTCAAACCTTATTTTTTTCAACGTGGGAGTTAAACTTTTTCTAATATATACACATAACATATTGTTCTTCTTTTTTACATTAAATAATGATATAAATAAAATAAATCATGCATTTATTTGTAATGTAAAAAATTACTAACTTAAATCTTATTAACTATAGTTTTGGTTGTCATTGTAATAATGCTATATATGATAGCCATTCACAAATAATAAAGGAGAAAAATATTAAGTGGTTAACAGTATTTTGTTTGATTGGTATAGGAGGTTGTGATGAACAAGAGAGGCACTTTTTCAGCTCCAAGGAAGCAAAGTATAGAAATAGTAATCGGATGAGTAGAACAACAAAATGTGGATATTGGAAGGCAACAGGGTCAGACAAAAAAATTTCATCTTCAACTTGTAATGGCATTGTAGGGCTAAGAAAAACTCTCGTTTTCTATGAAGGGAAATCCCCAAATGGGTCTAGAACTGATTGGATCTTGCATGAATATCGTCTCATCAACGTAGAAACTACTAACAATTCAACTCAGGTAATTACTTACTCATTCGTAAGAGTTTGAAATTATAACTTCAAGCAACGGGGTTCAAATTATTTTCGGATATGGTTGTAAAATAGTCGTCTTAATCAATAATAATTTTTCTCTTTACCAATATTTTTTAAAAAAAAATTATATATATGTGTATGTGAAAATAGATCATTATGAAAATTGCAAATATATTTATTTAATATAATTTAACTTTTTGGGGTTGGCAGAACTATGGAAATGAGATAGGAGAATGGGTTCTGTGTCGGTTATCTGTAAGGAAAAGAAGTGGTTTAGAATATGGAAGCACTAGTACTCATAATGCTCCTCCTAATTCAAGATTAATGTTTGATTTTATGATGGTAAACAACAAGACATGTTCTTCTACGTCCTCTTCATGCTCAAGTTCCAGTAACAACATTGAGGTCTCTTCAAATGTACAAGATCATGAACAAGACTATGCTGATCATTTTTAACTAAGTAGTGAATATTCTTAATCAGTTAATGTCCATTTCTTTGCTACATCCTTTGATCGCCAGAGGATTATCCAGTGATGTATTAGATGCTTGCATATTTCCTAGATATGATTAAAATATTGTACTAATATGCTTATCTCGTTCGTGTTTTTAATTTAATAGCATTGATTTTATTGAGCTCGATGTGTTATAAGCTCCAGATTAGAAATCAAAGCAAAGTGTTTTTTCTTTTTTTCAAGTAGTCTTGTGGTTAAATTCTCACACTTTAAATGCAAAGTGAAGTGAAAAATCTAGAGTTCAAACTCTCCCGAAAAATAATGGAAAAGTAGGAAATCCAGAGTTTAAACCCCAACCCATGCAAATAATGTCTCTGGTAGCTATCAGTGAACTGCACTTCCATGACAGAACCAAGCATTTAACTTATCTTCTAAAATATTAACTAATGTTAAAGGATTAAGTTTGGTCATCAAAAGGTTTTGATTTTCTCTACAAACCGTAAAGCATAGTATCTTATTCATGCTTTACTTTATTGAGAGCAAAAGAAGATGTAAAAGGGTTGTATATACCTTATATGGTGCGCTCCATTAGTGCGCAGTATGCATGCTAAAGCAGCAACTGTTTTACGTTACAAAATTTCACTACCAAGAACCATTATATTCATGACATTTCCATTTCATCTGCATATTATATCAGCAAATCTTAGTGTGATCAGCACATTCTCGAGTCTGTGTATATTATGCATATTACGCTAATCAAGTTTAAATAATAACATTTTTTTCAGAGAAGTTTAAATAATGGTATAAGCATTAGGTCAAATAATTATTTTATATTTGAAGCATAATATATCAATAATTACTAGCTGTATATACATGACAATGGGTCTTTGTAATAATAGAATAAAAGTAACATAAAAGTTCTAAAAAAATATAAAATTTAAGTGATTTTGATATAAATAATTTAGAGTTTATACTTTCTTCTATTAAGAATGATTTTCTTAGGAAAAGAGATTTGTATTTATCCCTCTTCTATTAAAAATGATTTTCTTTAAAAGCTAATTAGAATTTTTTAAAGAAAAAAAAACTTACACACAAACATACCAAAACATCAAAATGTTATTTTTATAATAATATTAAACAAATGGGCTCAATATCAACTTTGCACCTATTATACTTTACTCCAATATCAAAAGATATATAGTAGGGCAGTGGAATATTTTTATGATCATGTTGATTAAAATATATATTATCAAACTTTTTTATTTTGATTTTTGACTTTCCTTGACCAAATTCAATTTTAGCAAACGCCTTATATATGAACAAAGTGGTACAAAATACTCTCACCGTCTCACAATATTAGTCGTTTAAGGTTTGTGCACAATTATTAAGAAAATGATTAATTGTGTTGATTTCAATGGTAAAATTAGTTGCATTTACTAAAATACCCTCATTAATTGTAGTTAATTAAGTTGGATGAAATTCAATAAATAAGGGTATAATAGTGAAAAGAAAAAAAAATACTGCATTGGTATTGTAAAGTGATAATTATTTTGAGAAAAAGAAAAAAAATGTTAAAGAGACAATAATTGTGAGACAGAGGGAGTAATTATGATGATAACAATCATTATAAATTTGATGATCCATGGAGTATGAATATGTGGATGATGTCAAATTTGGCCTGAATTTAAGGATATTAATGAATGGGCCACTTTAATTTCATAGCTGATCTTAATTTGAATTTTTTTCTTACATGGAAGGTTGAGTCTCATCCAATTGGCCAAAACTAGCATAACAGAATTTGTTGGCAAAATTTGTTAGAACTCTCTACCAACCAATAAAATCCACAAACACACTATTTTAATTTTGTGCTAAAGAAGTGAATACATACATAGCCTCATTTTGAAAACACAAGTAGCTGGCACAACGTAGTTTAAGGCTAGTCTTCATGCTACCAACATATATGAGTATTCCTAAATTTACATTTTCCAAATTTCCAACATAGAAAAAGTAGTTACAACAAAAACCCTTAAGAGCGTGTTAGTTAAATTAGTTTTTTAAATAGCAAATCCAAACCTCCCCCTTTCTTTGTGAATTCCAATTCAATTCAATATTTTCTATTCTTAACAAACTAATAACTGTAAAAACAATATGTACAGATGCTGTCATGTTTTTTCAACTGCCAAATTAAATCCCTTAATAAGAACAACTCCTTCATCACATTATCCACATTTCAATCTTCTTCTTTTTCTTCTTCTTCCGCCTTAATTTCCACATGGTCTCGTTGCAGACAAATAATTAAATAGTTATTTAATTGTCAAATAATTAAATAATTACTTAATTTAATTGTCTGCAATGGGAAGTGGAAATTCAAGGTTAAATTCGGCCGAAGGAGAATCCGTATCAAACAAAATCCGATCTACACTTATCGGCCGATTTGAAGAATTTAGAAAACGTAGGAATGCCGGAGCTACCCTCTCAAAGAAAGAACTGTTGAAAGATTCCGAACAAGGGGATGGTGGTAGCATTATTTCTCAAACTTCTTTTCGTGAAATTAATGAAACCGAAGTCCGTAAGGATTCGGTTTTGACGAAGGAAGAACCAACGGTGCCACTAGCAACCACAGAAAAAATTTCTAGAGTTGTTCCAATGGAAAACTCCGAATGCAAAACTACGGAAGAGAAGAAGGAGAAGGTTAACATTAACAAAGACATTGATCTAAGCGGAGAGAAAGTGGTTGATTCAAATGAGAAAGTTGAGGCAGAGATCAAAACAGAAGAAGGAAATATTGAAGGGATAGTGGAAGAGGTAAAGGAAGAAATGGTAGACGTAAAGGAAGAAAAAAATGAACAAGAAGTAAGTGAAAAAAATGGAGAGAATGATGATAATGATAGTGATGACGACGACGATGATGAAGTTGAAAGATTTTTATATCGTGGATCTCCGAGTTTCAGAATTTATTGCACCGAAGCTGATACAAGGAAGGAAGAGAAAGAAGAAGAATGTAAGAGTTCAACCGTTGTTGTCATGCACCAAAAATCACGTAGTGCTGATAGTGTTCAAAGTGTTGCGTTAAGGAAAGCAAAAATCTCAAACGAGGTAATTAACCTTCTCTTAAAATCTTGTTTTAAATTGCAATCCACAACCACAATTATTGCTTCGATAAAATCAAACTCCCACAACGAATAAAAATAAGTCGTAGAAATATGAAGAAAAAAAATTGTGTATACCCCATCTAAAGACTAACATTGTTCCGTCTTTTTTATAGGTACCTCAGATTGTTGAAAGTGAAACAATTACAAAGAGAAAAGGGAATAAGAACAAGAAATTTGGGAAAGTGAGAACTCTACTAAAGGTTAAGTCATGCTACCACCCAATCTCTTCCTGTACAGGTGAACACAGAAGCCGTCTTGTTGCTGCAAAAGCAGTAAATTGATCATATGATATGATATGATATTATTACTTGCTACTAGGTGTTAGAAGAATGAAGCAGCTTGTAATAATTTCATTTTTCTCCCTCTTTTTTTCTATTACTTTTTAGCCATTTTTGGCTTGTTTAATCGATTCAATTCCTTCTGAATCCTCATCTTCTGTTGACATGAATCAGAATTAGACCAAAACATGGTTGTCTTTGTTCATTATGTGAAATACCTAGTACTACATTTTTCTCTGGTTCTAGCTTTGATGTATTATTTTCCTCAGCTTACATATCTTCATGTAAACTAGTTGTTGAGCCATTTATATATATGGCATCCAAATCATGGTTTGTGCCAGGGTGATGTATCATATAACATCGAACAAATGTTGACTAAATCATTTGTCTGTTAATTAATTGTAATGTATATAGTCTCGTATAGTTTGTCAGCATGAAAATCATACCACATTCATGGTTTGTGGTTCTAGCTTTGACCCCTCAGTAATAAGAGAAATGTTAACCGGTTAAGGAAATATAATATAACTATATTGAAAGTTGTGTAGTCAATTCATCAAAAATTTTAAAAGTTACATTTTCAAACATAAAACTTTCCTTTTTACCTTCCTTAATCACTCCAAGATCAAGAACATTTGTTAACATGACCCTAATAATAATTACGAACAACTAAATTGCATTAAGAAGGAACTCATTATCCTCACATAAATCTCAAATAACCATATGTTTCCTTATTAAACTTCAGCAGCAAATTATTTAGACAACTTTATCACCGGTTGTTTGTTGATCGCTTATACATAAGTGTTAATGACATTGCTAAATTTCTATTGTTGGAGTTCAACTACGTGCATGTTTGGTATCACGGTGACTCATTATATTCGAACAAACTCATCATGATACCAAACATGAAATGAGTGAATATGACTATCGTTATATATTAACAAAATTGTAAATGAACAATGATGATTTAACATGTTTACATTGTTCAATCTTGATTCAAAGGTTAGCTAACGGGATGCAGCTTCATTAAAAGAAGCTTAGTCTTCTCTTCCCACTTAATTTAAATGAATAGATTGAATAATATAATAATTAATTTCATTCTAATTTGGTCCCAATCCATTCCTTAATTTCAAACCAAATACTGAAAAACGGCAATAATTGGTTTGGTCCCAACCATGAACAGCGGATGTCCATGACTTTCTTTGTTACAAAAAGACACTTGGCTTTTATGCCAATATTGACTTTTTTATTACAAAATCTCAGTTAATTTCGGTGGCAATTTCGATATTATATACAAAGCCATGTCTTGTTTCATCAAAGTGCACTTTGTTGCAGCTAGTAGTAGCAGAGTGACAACCTCAAACTCCTCACCTTAAAATCTTCAACCTTAACAATCTTTGCTTATTTTCCGCCACCTCTTACGGCGGCTCCATGCGTTGTCCAAACTCTTCCACCGCCAACCGTTGACGGATGGGTTGCGCACTCGGAAAACCTGCCGGTGCCGGAACTCGGCATCGTCGCCGAGATAACACTGCAACTGCTAACGAAGGTAATAATGCTGTTGAAGTTCAGGAGAAGCAGGAGGCTGAGGCTCCTACCGCCGGTGAACTTCCCGACAATATTCCGGCACCGGTGAGCCTGCTACCTCGACTTAATTCATTGGGAGCAACTCAACAGAGTTGGCCGCCATGGTTGATGGAAGTTGCCGGTGATGCAATCCGAGATTGGACTCCTCGCCGCGCCAACACGTTCGAGAAGCTTGCTAAGGTAAGGTGCTTTCAACCTTCTGATTGAAGATATGTCCGGTGTCTGACACCAACACATGTGATTATACATTTAATTTTGTCATTTTCTTAAATACTACTACCGGTGTCAATGTGTCAGTATCGTTTTCAGTGCCACTGTTTCATAGATTTGAACTTCAAAGTTTGTCAAAGAAATGATTAATGCATTTGAAAATTTGAAACACATCTTGTCAAGATGGACTTGAAAAAATCTAAGGGATTCTATATTTAGGAAAGGATGTAGTATTTTTGTTTTGGATGTATGTTTGTTTTGTATAAGGGTGTTTTTGTTTGGGTTGTTGTTTTTACAGATTGGGAAAGGGACTTATAGCAATGTGTACAAAGCTAAAGACCTTGTTACCGGAAAGGTAGTGGCATTGAAGAAAGTTAGAATTGATAATTTGGACGCTGAGAGTGTGAAGTTTATGGCAAGAGAGATTCTTGTTTTGAGGAAGCTTGATCACCCCAATGTTATAAAGCTTGAGGGTTTGGTTACTTCGAGAATATCATCAAGTCTTTACTTGGTATTTGAGTACATGGAACATGATCTTGCTGGTCTTATAGCTGGCCTTGGTGTCAAATTCTCTGTGCCTCAGGTTGTTCCACTATTTTGTTAAGATTTTATTTGCATCATCTATTGTTCTGATTTAGATACCCCATCATTTTGTTTCCTTAGGTATGTGTGGATTAGTTTATTTATCGATATAAGCATTTGTGAGATTGTTATAAAAACAACTTATTACATGTCTATAAAAGCATTTATGAAAATAATTTTACTTTATTTTATCTTTTGTTATATGAAGAGCTTATACATAAATACTTATATGTTAAGCATTTATTATGCTCTAAGGGCTTAATTAAGCTATTTATCCAAACAGGGTCTTTACTATTTTACATTGGTTTTGAGTTGATTTGAGCTTCCTAGGCCTCGTTGGATCACATTCATGCTAGATTCTATTCATATCTAGGTTTGATTTTGTATGATGATCTCATATTCTATTTTTACCTCATGCACTTACTCTTTTCCTTTGTTAGATTATATCTCTTCAGAAAATAAGTTTAGTACTTAATTGTATTCCAACTAATCTATGGGTGCATTGCAAATTATTAAGGGTAAAAATTTGTCAAATTTGACACTTGGAGATTTTTACATTTGGAGTTATGTGTCTCAGTATATTGTTTATGACAGGTCAAATGTTATATGAAACAATTATTGTCTGGCCTTGAGCATTGCCATAGCCGAGGTGTATTGCACCGCGATATCAAGGGCTCCAATTTGCTTATTGACGACGAAGGAATACTTAAAATTGCAGATTTTGGACTCGGGACTTTCTACGATTCTAAGCAAAAGCATCCGATGACTAGTAGAGTCGTGACCCTTTGGTATCGTCCCCCCGAGCTTCTTCTTGGAGCTACATTCTATGGTGTTGGGGTTGATCTTTGGAGCGCTGGCTGCATTTTGGCAGAGCTTCTTGCCGGAAGACCAATCATGCCTGGAAGAACTGAGGTATTGATGTGTGTCTTGTTCCTTGAGTGAAAGTCTTGACAATGCATCAGCTTGCTTTTGGGGTCTGTTTGGATTGATTTATTTGAGTTTATCTACTGCTATAAGCACTTGAGAGATTGTTTGAGAGAACTTATTGAAATAGCTTATGACACCATGTCCATAAGCTGTTTTCAACATATTTCCATAAACTCGGCTGTATAGCTTTTGAAAACATCCTATAGTTTATATCAGATGATATAGAACTATATGATAGCACTCATAGCACTCCAAGTGTTTAATTAATTTGTTTATTCAAACAATGTCTAGTTCATTAGTTTATATTCCCGCTCTAAAGTGTGTGTGTGTGTGTGTGTACACGTGTGCGTGCTAATTTTCTGGATGGTATGTAAGTATGTAACTAATTTTTGGATTTTTGGACCTAGGTTGAGCAACTTCACAAAATATTTAAGTTATGTGGCTCTCCATCTGAGGAATATTGGAAGAAATATAGATTGCCAAACGCTACTCTTTTTAAGCCACAGCAACCTTATAAAAGGCGCATCTCAGAAGCATTTGCTGTTTTTCCACCTTCTTCATTACCTTTAATTGGAACTCTTCTTGCAATAGATCCTGATGATCGCGGCACTACCTCGTCTGCTCTGATCAGTGAGGTGAGTGATCGCTCTATGTTCGCCGCCATGCATTTGAGATGTAGCATTTTTACATCACAGCTGTTTTCTATGTGCAGTTCTTCACCACTGAACCATATGCTTGTGAACCATCAAGTTTACCAAAGTACCCTCCCAGTAAAGAATTAGATGTGAAGCTGAGAGACGAAGAATCAAGAAGGTTCTCTTATTCTGTTGTTGTTCTTATTAAATTCTAGACTGTTTTTATCCGCGTGCACATTAAAGCCTTTTTTTTTTTTTTATCATTCTCAGGCAAAGAGCTCTAAGTGGAAAATCTAATGCAGTTGATGGTGCCAGACAAAGTAGAGTACGTGACCGCAGTCATGCCATTCCAGCCCTAGAAGCCAATGCAGAGATCCAAACAAACTTAGATGTATGCAAGATGTTTTTCTTATATTTGTTTACTCCCATATACTTACCTTCCCCGCAATTCCTTATGTTGAGTCTATAGAAACGAAACAATATATTTAACCCTATAATATATATTATATGCTACGACAGTTAATATATAAGAATACACATAGAAGTGTTTAAATGACCCCCAATGTCTTGTACGTAGATAATTGCTACCTTAAGCAACATTACATTGATGTGTTTTCTTACTGATTTTCAGAGGTTGGGAGTTGTGACAAATGGAAATGGAAAAAGTAAAAGTGAGAAATTTCCACCTCCTCATGAAGATGGAGCTTTCGGATATCCGGGAGATGGATCAAATAAAGGAGCTGTTTCATTTGGAACAACTGAAAAAACTTCATTTAGTTCAATATTATCTAGTTCAATACATTCTAAATCTGTTGGAAGTTATGCAGGCAGCTCTTATAAAAGGAGGAAAAGTAATGAACCAGATTCCAGGATATCATCATGGAAATTTATGCGTTCTTCTTTCAAGCCCTCAACAGTGGGTCTTTCATTTAATTTATTATTTAGAAGCAGAAGATAATGTTTCTTTTTGGATTATAGCATCCTGGAATGTGGAAAGCAATGTGAGACACCTCCATAAATCATTTTTGCCGCTGTAATGAGGATTTTATTTATTCATTTTTTTTAATGTTGGTCCCATTGTGGTGTATTACAATCTGCATAAAAGTGTTTGCTGTGCATAATGTACAATGAGGATGATTACCATTGTATATTTAGATATTTAGATGTTGAAGTTTGCTTGAAAAATAATAGTACATAGTAATGAAAGAAAAAAAAATAGTTGTTCTCATATTTAATACTTCCTCCGATCCTATTCATAGGAGATATTTTGGTCAACAAAAGTTTATAAAAATTAAAACCGGAGATATTATGTGCTACGGTAGAAGTTAGATTAATATTTACTCATTTGAATCTAGGACCTCCAACTCCTTAACTCTTAGTTCAAACTAGTTGAGCTACCCAAACTCCGGTGGACATTGGTTGTTAGTTCCAAGTTCATAATTCTGTTGAGGTGCGACTTTAATCCTATGACCTATCTACTCTCTATCAACACTTTCCTTTTACTATCTTTTGAAATATTACTCCGGTGATCATTCAGATTTGAGTTGCTATAATATAAGGTATTCGTATTTCACATATAATATAAGAACATGTTTAGATTAGCGGTGAGTTTAGAATTTCAATAAAATCAGTGTCACCGTGATTTCGCCAAACTCACCATAATTCTAAATATGTAATAAAATGATTTTACTCACTTAAAACATTATACTACAAACATAAATCATTAGTCACCTGACGTAGATACTTGAGTTTCGTTATGGTGTCTCTAAAGCTAGAAAGAAGTCCAAACTGAATGAACAGCTCTACCTAGACCGACGCAAAGTTTCGCTGGATACTTTTGATCCCAAAGGGCAGTAGAAAATTTCCCCATTGAATTTTATAAATGTAGAAAAATAAAGGGGTATCGGGGGGAGAAAAGTTTTCTATGAAACGGATTAGTAATGTACATAAAAAGGAAAGAACATGCAGTAACCAAATAAAAACCACCTAGAAAACCAAATGTGCATAAATACACATACTTTACAGCCATCGCATTTAAAAGGATAAAAATGGAATCTAGTCATACCAGTAACTAGAAATAAACAAAGGGGGACAGCCTTCTATTGAAAAATCACCTGCATGCGCTAAATTCAAGCATATTGTGCTGGCCAGGGCATGGTTTTGATTACAGCTGGTGATAGGCGGTCTAAAAAGGAACACATAACTCGAAACAAATGAATGTCAGGAAGCTACTTGATAGTAATGTAACGATTTGTTCCATGTCTGGCCCAGTAATCTTTAAGATCCAATGGTATAGATAAGTCATGGCCTTCTGATGCAAACCTACTGAGAAGTCGTCTAAAAACATTGCCGCTCATTTTCCGCCCTCCGATGCGAGCATGGCGCTTGTTCGGAAGCTGTGGTAGTGGATGCATTGACAATGTAGTGGTACAACAAGATGATTGCCATCCACCATTCCCCCATTTGTAGCACTGTCGTGGTACTCCAGTACACGTGCAAACTGGGACAGGCATGACAGTTTCATCGAAAGCAATCGAATTCAAGCCAACATCCTGCCTATCCCATTCAGATTTGATCTTTGTCCCTTCAGAATAAGCCTTCCTATTTAAATCCTCACCCATTTTCTTTATTTTGGTAGGTGTCTGTGATGCTTTGTTCTCCTTTGTTCTCTTAATTAGATGAGATTTGACATCTTCAGAAGTTATAACGGTAACTGGGGAGGCATCTCTTATTATTATATCCGTCGTGCTATATGCTGCTTCTGTCATGTTGGATATATGGTTTGAAGAATGGTGCATCCACTTGGATCCACGTTGAATTCCACCATTGAATGGAAAGTTGGTAGTACTATTCCGACTTTGAAGGGCTGCAAGAGCATTGTCCCGTTCCAGTAGAGCATTATCCCTTTGAGCAAGTGCTTCATCCCTCTGCCGAAGGGCAACGTCTCGAGCAGCCAGGGCTTCGTTCTTTTCAGATATAGCTGCCTCTAGTTCAAGTTCAAGAAGAGCTGCCTGCCTTTCAGCCATAATGGACCTAATTTTTTTATTCATAACTAGGGCATTTTGTTCCTTGATTTGATGCTGGGGATCCACATTCCACTGCACATTTAAAATCCAATAAATCAACCCAATAGTGCAACTGCAAGTTAAAATAACATAAATCATACTAAATATGTGCATTCTACTCACCAGGGAATGTGCTCCTCTGTAGTAGTCCATCTTATGCCTACCGTTTTCATATTGGCGGTCATCGTCCATCCTGCATCCAGAGGATTTTGCAACAGATGCGGTAAATTGGTCTCAAGAAGTCTTGAGGTTTAAAAAATCAATAATCTCTGGCTGAAAGACAAATCCTGTTAACAAATGAGAAAAGCAACAGCTTGGCATCAAGTCAATAAACAAGGGATAGAAAGCCATGCAGAGAGAAAAAATTTAGAAGGAACAACAGGAAACCTTGTAGAAAATATTTTTACAACTAATAAATTAAACTTGGGTAGAACCAATCAGAATGAACAACTTGTATCAAAAGAAGGATATCACAAATCTAAAAAATTTTATATCAAAAAAAAGACCAGTTAAGCTTGTATAGAACTGAACAAGTCAAATCCAAGCTTGAATATTTACCCTCCATTCTGGCCCAAACAAACCTTGCCACCATATTAATGACTGGTATCCAGAAGGAGTGGCCCCTTAATGGAAACATGTATGCATCCATTTTTTCATTCAACTGTAGTTTCTGTACACAGAAAGGCTGATTTCTTTGTTATTGTAGTTTGGAAACTTTAAGAGTTCCACATTCATTGGAGATATGGCCTAAGTAGTGCTTATATGGCTTGGACAATTCTTACTTTACAACTAGTTTTTGTGGGACTGAGTTAGACCCTAAGCTCAAATTCTAATATGGTATCATAGTCTATCTCAGACCTGTTGTTTGGCCACAATCTCTGTTATTCCACTTGCATTTTTCCACACTTCACATATATGGTCCTGCGGGTGGGGGGCTTGTGTTGAAAGTCCCACTTCGACTAGAGATATATATGACCTAAGTAGAGCTTATAAGGCTTGGGCAATCCCCACTTCACAAATTGATTTTGTGGGGTTGAAATAAGTCTTGGGCCAAAATTGTGAGAGGAACATGTTGGACAAATGAAAGGTTTAGCAAAAACTGCTTAATGTTAAAGACACACACACACACACATATATATATATATGGACAAATCCTTGGTACTTGACACTCTAGAGAATGTCCTTCCTACATTTGTAGGCTATATAAGTCAGACTGCATACAGTTTGTGGTCAAGAAACAGGGGAGTGTGATTTAAATATTTAATATATAGCAGTCCATTGGACACATATCTTATATTTTCCAAATCTTCTAACTACATAACCTACTGGGTATGACATCCCTAGCTGTATTTGTGTCAAGTTCTAGGGTACCACTATGTTTGGATTCAATCAATATAGCATTAAAAAACATGTGTGTTCTGTAAAATTACATGCAATTCAGCCTCCCTTTTCAAATATAAGCTAGACACTAGAGGATTCGTTAATTGCTAATCTTTATAGAGAGAATAAATTTCATTTTCAAAAAATTAAACAAATAAACATAAAATAATGCAGTCACACAGATTTAACAGACCATTAGTTATCAGTGAAAACAAAAGATATTAATATCTGTTGACTGAGTTGTATGCATATCAACTGATAGTCTTTTGTAACAAAAATGATACTATTTAAGGAAAGGGAAACTTGCAGTCTCTTTGCATCCTTGAAGATTGAAGATGACAATTTCTAAATTTTACATAAAATAGCACCACAAGGGGAAAAAAACATTTATAGTGTGAATTACTTTTTTAGTATAGCTACATTAAGTAAGGAAGTCACTTTCCTCTTTACACTACAATCAAGACCAGAGACACAACTTATAAATTGCAACACAGACATTAAGATAAAACAACAATACATCTAATGAATGACCCTGCCCATCACACATAAGCAATACATCTAAGAACATTGTTATCATCATATGTCACAATCTCTCATCAAATATGCAATTGCGAGTAGATACTGATGAAATAGGCTTCCTAGAGACAGCATGTTACATGGGTAAAAATATTTAATGAACACAGAGTATTATTTTAAACATATACCAAAAGAATATGACTTTCAATCATCTAGAGTAAATAGCATGCCATAAATATTAATCCTTCAGATTTACCAAGCGAAAGATATTTCACTGTCACCAACAAATACTTCCTAGTTCCCACTATTTCCTTAACATGAATAACAATGTATTGGAAAAGAAGCAGAGAGTGAAAAGCCAAAAAACTTTCAATTCAACATGGTGAAACCTTAGCTAATGGCCTATTGTAAATTCTCATAACTGTGTTATACCTATGAAATATCCACCTTAATTTAACAGTGACTAATTTGTCCGACAAAAGATGGATTCTCCCCTCTAAAGAGTCGAGGTTTGAACCCCTGACCACTTGCTTAGAGTGCTCGAGGGCGAGGGCAGTACCCAAAAAGAGGAAAAAATGAAATCTAATGAAAAGATTTCCAATTTTCTATCACATCATTCTACTTGCCATACACTAATACACATAAAACTCTAACAGAACAAGAAATCTCAAAAACCATTAATTATTTCATTCCATTTGATCAGTACATAGAAATAATAAGTAAAAAATATAAAATTTCAATTTGTAAATTAAAGAACATGTACCTGTACATTTGGTGAAACAAAATAGAAAGAGAAAGAATTAAAGGGGAAAAAAGGAACAAATTGAATGAATATTACAGTGAAGAAGAATGAAGAACGAAAAAAATGAAGTGAAGCGAGAATGAATAGAGTGAAAAGTTGCAGAGTAAAAAAAGATTACATTACCTAGAAACAAAGGTTTAGAGAATAATAAAAATGGTAATTGGGAAAATACAGGGAGATATATATATATATATATATATATAAATGCACAACGAGAGAGAGAGAGAGAGCTTACAGCTACAAAAACGGAATCGAAGAGAAAAACCAGAGAGAGAGAGAGAGAGTTTCACACTCACACACACCTTTCCTCACCCGTGCGTGTCATGTTTTCCCTTCCCATTAATCGACTGCCAAAAACTACGCCGTTTTCATTTTCTCCTTTTTCCTTTTTTTTTTATTTTTTCTTTTTAAACTAATTGTTGTTTATTTTTAAATTCTTTCTCATCATATCATATTAGGTTAAGAGATATAAGAGGCTCTAATATATTTCAAATTTGATAAATCCGTTTATTAAGACTAATCACTAAAATATTGTAAAAGATATGGGACTATTATGAGTTGCCAGCATAGTAAGGTTGGATATGTAAGAGTCAAATCAATGATTCGAAGAACCGAAGATCAAAACAAAACCAATTAAATTGTTTCATTTTTTTCATGTTTGGGTCTTTGTTCATGTAAGAACAAGTGTGGTGTACCTTCTAAGCAGGAGTTTAGTCTTCACATTGATGATCTAATTTGTCACGACTGATCGTACGCTCTTTCTCTGAATGGGGGGTGCCTGCAAAAGATACATAGACATCCAACTAAGTATGGGTGTTAGCATGTTTCAAGGTGAGAAAAGGTGAAGTGAGCGTGAGGCCCCTATTTATTGTGAAATATTATGGTGATATGCTACATGTTGTCGTTATTCTTGCTCCTACGATTTCGTGTAGTATGTTACTAGTATAATATGTTTTGTTTAGGGTAACCAATTCCATGATAGGAGAGTAACCAATTCCAGTTCATAGGAAAAACCCAATAGTTTCAGGATAGTTTGTTGGTGCTTTAAACGGTGGAGTATGTTGGTCTTTTATCCATTCTCGACGTAAAAAAATGAGGTGGTTCTTGAGGCAACGCAAAAGGCATTATCTTGTGTAGCACGTTCGACCCAAGATGTGATGTCTCTTGAGAAAGTGAATGAGGTGATGTCTTGTCATAGACCATACTTTATAACAAGGTGGTCACCTCAGATTGTTTTCGATTTATTCTCAACATTGGGCTTATGTACCATGATCGACTACGCCTGTACCATTATACTATTTCCCTAGTTCCTTAGTTATTGTGATGAATAATGGCTTGAAAAGTATATAAGTGTAATGTTTTTGAAATTTTCACACGTGAAGAAGGAAGGTTAGTCCTTGACATTATATAAGTGTAATGTTTTTGAAATTTTCACATGTGAAGAAGGAAGGTTAGTCCTTGACATTTTGAGTGTCATATATGAAGTATGAACCAAATAACCATAAGTCACGCATGTGCGCACGCAAGTGTGTATGTGTGCGTTTAAGGGGG
>Ga0315914_1000464_pt1 | contig 50584 bp, 31 predicted proteins | sample MpolenodulesMG_FD_203920 | JGI IMG/M metagenome (GOLD analysis project Ga0315914, IMG submission 203920) | Medicago polymorpha root nodule microbial communities from Los Angeles, California, United States - elongated nodules | ecosystem: Host-associated > Plants > Roots > Nodule | place: USA...
TTGATGTGCTGCAATTTCCAACGTATCTTTCACACCTTTATATAAAGGAGTGAAGACCTGCTGTTTGGATATGCAGACACACATATACAAGACTCATACAACAATTTACAGAGTGTCAAACTCTGTTGAAATTGTTCTGCATCAAAAGTTCACTTAGAATTTCTTATCAAAGTTCATATCTTAGAAATTCTAGAGTCATAAGAGTCTGTAACTGATTTGTATTGTGAACACCACGGATTGTATATCAAGTGTTCAACCTCAAACAAATTTCTTTGTAATTATGTTTGAATAGAAGTCTCTTGCTTGTGTGCTTGAGCATAGGAAGTCTCTTGATTTAGTTCAGGAGCATAGGAAATCTCTTGCAGGTGTGCTTGAGTAATTTGAAGTCTCATGCTAGTTGTAGCAGTGAGCAATTGTAATCAAAAATTTTTTCTAGTGAACTCTTCTTGGAAGTGCAAGGGGGACAAGACTACTTCCGGTTTGTGGAAGGAACCTGTATAATTGTTTTGTGTCTTTCTTCTCTCTCTCTGTTTTATCCGCTTCATTTAGATTCTGATTATCACTTTAGAAGCTAAACTCTATCTGCTTCTGATCAGTGACTTCAGTAGGAGAAAACGAAGAAAAAACAAACATAATTCAACCCCCCATTCATGTGTTTTTCTCACCTTCACAGTTGTCACTTGAAGAATAGACTCCATCACAATTTAGTTGTCACTTGAAGCCATCAGAAGGATATAATTCCAATTTCCAAATTAATAGAGCATTGAACGGCAGTACCTGTTTTGTTTTTCCTTTTAAAAAAAATGGTTAATATGTCTTTACCACTTGTAATTTGGGCGAGTTCCAGTTTACCCCTCTGTAATAAAAAAGTTTAGATTCCAATCCTATAATATGAAGATTCTCCACAAAACATCCCTAACCCCATCCAGACGCTGACGTGACACGTAACTGTGTAATTATTTTAATTTTTAAAACCTGACATGTGTGTAGTGGTTTAAAAAATTATTTTTAAAAAGAAAAAAAAATTGAAAATTATTTTTCAAAAATTTGAAAATAAGAAAAAAAAGGAAAAAAAAATCAATTTCTTTTAGCAAAACATTCAAAAATTAGCTTATATTAATTTTTTCAAATATTTTTAAAATTTTAATTTAATTTGGATTATTTTAAAAAAATTTCAAAAGTTTCAAAATATAGTAAGTTTAGGAATTTTTTTGGAAATATATATATATAAAAAGAAAGCAACCCTTTTCAGCTCTTTTGGACTGCTGTTTCTTTTCAAAAACGCCCCCTATTTTCAATACAACATATGTAACAAATAGATAAGAATAAATTCAAATATTAAAAAAATTTCCAGATTTTTTTTATCCTCAATTTTTAAATGTTAAAAAATATTCTCAAATCTGTAACACATCTGGAATAAAATTTTCCTAAATTTTATAATAAATTTGTATCGAGATTTTTAAAAATAAAAATATTTTCTAAATTTTTTTTTGTTGAGAAAATTTAAAAAACTTCTTTTTCGAAAAAAAAATTCTGTTTTAAATTTCAAAAAATATATATTCCAAATTTTCAAAAATAATTTGAATTTTTATTTTAAATATATATTTCAAAATTTTCGAAAATAACTTTAAAAAATTATGGAAAATTAAAAAATTTTGAAATAAATATTTTTTGTAAATTATAAATTTTGGAATTTTCGAAAAATATATATTTCAAAATTTAAAAAAAACTTGGAAAATATTTTTCGTAGTAAAAAAAATCCTGATTTTTTTTTTTAAAAAAAAAGGCACAAATGCCATCTGTACCTTTAAAAAAATGAAAAACAAAATTAATTATACAGTCAGCATGTCACATAATCAGATATACACAGTCAGCATACCACGTCAGCAATTCTGCACAGTCACATGAATCAGAGGCTAAAATCAAAGAATCTTATTTTACCCGATTGGAATCTAAACTTTTATTTTTATAGGTAAACCGGAATTCACTCAAATTACAGAGAGTAAAGACATATTAACAAAAATAAAAAATAAAAAATCCCTCACCAACTCAATGGTGAACAAAAATCCTTATGCCAACATTTTGGCAAATGTAAACCGATTGCAAATTCTCAGATTCAAAACATGCGCTTTTAAGTAAATTTTTTAATTTTATCTCTTGCCATCTTGCAACAATAGCCATTTAACACCTCTTCAAATGGAGGTGGCAAACAGTTGCACCATAATGATCACTCATTCCATGTATCAACTATCAAAGGAGACGATTAAAATGCAAATTGATATCAACCACAAATTTCAAGCCAAAAGTAAAATGGTTCATGAAAATGTGGCAAGAAACTGAAAATTGTTGCCAGTTGCCACCACAAGTAACATCTAATAGACAAGAAGTAGAAAATAATAGTTCTGAAAGAGCATGAAACTATGGATGGAAAGCCTTTGCCAAACCATAAGCAGCCGCAGAGGCAATGGCACCGATGAGAGCAGTTTCCAAAGCACTCCTGATAGGTTTGTTGCCGGTGAAGCATCCCTTGACAAAGCCAAAGATAAGCAAAGCAATCAATGTAACCACTACTGAAACAAGAACAGCCTCTGATGCATTTGGAATGAACATGTAAGGAATGAGAGGAACAATTCCACCCAATACGTAAGCAATAGCAATTGTCATTGCACTATACAATGCTCTTCTTGGATCTGGCTTCTCTAGTCCCAGCTCAAACCTGCCACGCCAAGTAACCAATTTGTTAATTAATTTGTTCAATCACTTACAAATTCAGAAAGTTATCTTCCATTGTAGAAATTAATTCATATTTTTAACGAAGCAGGTATTGTAGAAACAATAAAAAGGTGCATGTATATAAAATTGGATTACATCAATTTCTTTATTTTTTCAAGCATTCAGAGTCATATTTGATTGTAGCAAGTAATTCAGATTATGAAAGATTGAAAGATGCATGTAGAAAGAATATAAAGGTGGATGAATATAAGTTGGATTCATGTTTCAAAACTTCTCATCATAGTATAAAAAAAAATGGTCGTTCTGTTCTCCACCTCCACCAGTAAATCTTTACCTCTAATTTGATTTCTAAACTAAATCATATCAATCTTATTTTAATAATTCAAATACAAGTCAGAAACATTGTAACATATTTGTATGCATCACAATATGTTTGTTTTGAAAAACTTTTTTTAGGCACAAGTTTAACCAAGACTAGAGATATTTATTTTATAGAAGCATAACAATATTAACATTATACCTGCACAGGATAATTTATTCATCCTAACTAGCTGTACAACAAAAAATAGTTATAAAAGAAACCCACGTGTAAGGTTCTCTGGGATAATTCTTTTATCATGTTTTTATCCGTTTGCATTTCATGGACCAGTAGCATATGCCTAATATTAAAATAATTTGAGCTAATTATTCTTAGTTTTTCAACAGCAACAAAAAAACATTGATTATACAATACAATGGTTTGGAATTAAACAAAAAAAATGGTTATGATAAAAATTGAAATTTTGAGGATTTTAAACTTTGTTTACCCATTTTATTTTGACACAGATTTCTTCAAAGGTCATCCACGATGGTGGATGCTTCACCTATTTAACACGATAATAAATTGACATCTCTATTGTGGAGTTTAATATTTAAGTGTCTATAAAGAATGGTGGTTATGGAAGCACCATCTCTCTTCACCCTATTTAATAAATTATAATTAAATAAATAAAATTAGGTTGAAATGTAGTGATAGAATTATTTGTGGGACATTATTCAGTAATTTTCTTTGAGGTGTTGGGTTGGAGTAAAATGATGCTTATTAAGTATTATAGTAAAATGAGAGATGTGGATAAAGAAGACCCATTTAAGCACTCAAAGTGGAGTGCTCCATTGTAAATGGTCTAACTTAATTAAAGTTGGAACTCAAGTTTACACATACAACAATGTTTAAATTCATAAAAAAAATTTGACACTCATTTGAATCTAACAAGATATAGAAATAGAAATGTTGATCTTCACTGCTGTTCGAAGATATGAAATTGATTATTATTTTTTTAAAACACTGACGTACTAAAAAACAAAAAGAGAGTCGAAATAGTATTTGTGTAACTGTGGCACGCATGACCAAAGTTTGGAATCTGTAATGAAAGTATCAAAGCATGTCCACACTGAAAAAGTGGAAACGCACAACCAGAAAAAGTGCCTTTCTCTTTCCAATCCCACTCTTGCCAGCATATAACATTCAACATGTAACGACGCATTGCAAACTCCAAATTTTGGACAAATATTAACTCAACAAATATTACAAAAAATAAAATAAAATGAAACTTACTTCATCATGAAATCAAGCCATGCTTGAGGATTCTTTCTCAGAGCATTCACCACAGGTCCATATTCATGTGCCTCTATTCCATACTCAGCCAATATTTCTGCCACCTCAGCAGCTTCTGAAATTTTTTCACATAAACAAAAAACTATTTTAAAATCAAATAAAAAAATCGAAAACCATTTATTAAAATAAAATATTACGAACCAGTTTCTGGTACTGTAACGATTTCTTCTTGTTCCCTTTTCAATTCTCTGTTGTAATGATCAGCTTCACCTTTTGCAGCCAAATACCTTCACAACAACACAGTGCAACGTTTCTTCAAATCAATTCATGATAATAAAAAATGTGATCAAAATTGAGTGTGTTACCCTCCGAGACCCATGGAGATGGCACCGGCAGCGACTTCGGCGATGCCAGCAGTGAGGACGATGGAGGAAGTAGCATTGGCGCCAGAGAGACCAGCGGCAAGGGCAAAAGGAACGGTGAGGCCATCGGAAACACCGATGATGATGTCACGGACGATTTCACCGGCGGTGAAGTGCTTTTCAGTGTGGCGATTGAGAAGGCTCTGTTTCTCAGATTCAAGGTTTAGTCTGTGTTCGTCGCCATTAGCAGCCATTTGAAGTAGTGTATGTGATTACCACTACTAGAAGTGATTTTGGAATTGGAATCCAAACAAAGCCTAATGTGTAACTGTTGTTACATATGCTGCGCAAATATATACTACTGCTACAACCCAAACGTCGCCATTGGGATTACATTAATTAATTAATATTCACACCCGTGCTTTAAAAGAGAGAAACAAATTTAACTTATCTCAGTTGCTTATCATTTTCAGTATATTTTTTTTCTTTCTGACATTTACGTGTAATTTTAAGTATTTTTTTTATTTTTTTTAAATCGATATCCAGCTCAAGAGCCGACTAACCCATATTCAATCCACCGTTTACTTGTGAGGCCTCATTTAAAGCGAGATTATAATTTTGTATGGACTTAACCCATCAAAATTGACATCAGCATGAATCAAACATGAGACACACTCTAACGTACCAAGCCAACCATTGAACTAACCCGAAATGTGATATGTAATTTTAAGTATCTCCCTTTTACTACAAAGTGATTCATTTGCTCATTTTATACTATTAAAAATAAAAAAATTATAAATGAAAGATAAAGAAATTATTGATGTATTCATTTATATATTTTTTAAAGGGTTTATTTACTTATTGTTAATTTGTATGAGATTATCCAATATGATAATCTTTAAAAGCGAGAGTGAGTACATTATCGAGAGTAAGGATTCCATTCACACAACATTATTTATGCAATTTTTTTTACAAATTCATACATCAAAGTCTTTGTAATTTAATACAATAGACTGTATGTACTCTTTCGAATTAAATTCACGGTATTTTTATTGTAGAGAAAGTAGAACCGTTCATTTTTACAAATTCATAAATCATAGTCTTTGTAATTTAACACAATCGATCGTATGTACTCTTTCGAATTAAATCCACGGTATGTTTATTGTAGAGAAAGTAGAATCGTTCATTTGTCTTTACAAAAGAAAAATTGGTTTACTATGTTATCATCTAATTAGATGTTTTTAATAGGTTATATAGTTTATATTAGTTTATCTTTTTAAAAATATAAGAGAAAAAAAATGAAAGCTTTAACAAATTATAAGAGAAAGAATTATACTATGGATCTCTCTCTTTCTCTTACACACAATATCTTTTTTTATCAAATCATTTATAATATCTATAAAATTAAAAGTGAAATTATGTTAAATATTTAAAAAAAATAATTGTATTTTGGTTTACTATTGATTTTATTCCATCCAAACAAAGTTAAATATGATTTTGTTCCTCTTTAAATTATAATTTGAATATTCTTTTGTATTATTATAGAATCATAATAACAACTTCTATATAAAAAAATCATAATAGAAACTACTTATTTATTGTATAATGAACTTTGGATATATTATTTTATTTGGTTTCCGGTTTTGTAGAATCATGACAATTTTTTATTGTAGTAGCTGCGATTGTTGTGGAAAGCAAGTAAAAGTTGTGCTACAATTTTAACAATTACAATGAATTTTGAATATATCATTAAGTCGCAACAATGGACTGTATGTGTATGTTTGAAACAAGTTTTTTAGATGGAGAATGATAATATTTTTTTTTGTTTAATGAGGTAACAAAGTTCAATTTTTTATTAGCGAGCTGGAACTTCATGGATATAGTTGAAACAAATGGTTAAGATTTGAAAAGAAAACTTATAGCAATTTATGAATTATGGCCTGCTTTTATAGTCGAGACAAGATACGATCATACACATAAGGAACCTCAAATAATTCTCTAAAAAAACATTCATCTAACACAAAAAGTAAGAGAACCTAATTCTAATAGGTCTAAATTTTTATTTTTGAGGTCATACCTTGAAGGGGCCCGACTCTATTGAGCAGTTTGCACACCCCAAGATCCAGCCCTGCTTTTTCCTACTAATAAAATTTCAATTGATTCAAAACAAATTTTCAAGTTCGTTAGATCAAATGGAACCAATTGATACCCATATTAATATTTGTGGAATATATATGTACATTTTGTATAATTGAGTTGTTGATTTGAGTTTTGAAAATTAATTAATACAATATTCCCTCCGTCGCAAAATGTAAGTAAAAAAAAAAACTTATTTTCTTTGTCCTAAAATGTAAGCAAAAAAGACAAACTTTTATCCTATTTAGTCTTTTTTTTTTGGGTCTCTGGTGGACGTGGAGACACCGTAACCAGATGTGTCTTAGTCATGAAACCTGGTCCCTCACTCGGATCCATTTCCACATTCAAAGCTCGGCTGAAATGATTAAGAGCATCTTTCATACCGCGACTGCTCCTCATCCAGACCGTATGGTTCATTGGAACAACGAAAACTTCAGTTGTAATGTCCTAAATGTGGATGGAAGCTGCTTGGGAACTCCAACTCGAGCTGAATATGGTGGCATCGTCCGGAATTCTGCTGGCCTCTATTTCTCGGGCTACATCGCAGCAACTTCTGGCATTTTGTTTACCGAGCTCACTGCAATCCACCGTGGTCTGCTCCTGGCTATAGAATCAGAAATTGAGGTTCTAGTCTGCTACTCCGATTCGCTGCTTTCTACAAAGCTTGTCACTGATCATGTTTCTAATTATCATGCCTATGCTGTTTTAATCCAAGACATTAAAGATATTCTCTCCTCAAGAAATTTCTCCATTCATCATTGTCTCAGAGAAGGAAATCAATGTGCTGACTTCTTAGCTAAGCTCAGAACCACCTCGAATGAGGAATTTTTTACTCATGTTTCTCCTCCAAGCGACCTTCTCCCTTTGATCAAGAACGACGCCATGGGAATTTTCTTCCCTAGAGCTTAGACTTTTTTTTTTCTTCTTGTTATCGCTTTTCTTCTTTTTTCTTAGCCTTGTAACAAAAAAAAAAACTTATTTTTTTTAAAAAAAAAATCATCTTTTCCAAGTTTTTTTTTGTTTATTCTCGTAAAATTAAATGCAAATTACATTCAATTTTCTCTCTCTTTCATTTTCTTCATAATCAATAGCCAATAAAAATTGTTTTTATATCTTCCTATAAATTTTTTTCCAAAAAAACATAAAAAATTATATTCCAAATTCTAATGTTTTAATTTTTCTTAATAAGTGTGATTATTATTTTTCTTACATTTTGGGACGAAGGGAGTACTTAATATTGACCAGTTAAGTGGTTTAATGATTTGCTGTTGTAATTTACGTGATTTTAAAGTAAAAATAATAATAAAAAATGATAGATTTTTTTTTGAAGTAACTCGCAAACTAGCCCACCCGCCCTCGGAAGAAGCACACTAATATTTGGATTTTGCTAACGAGTGACCTCGGGATACTCTTCAAGCATTTTAAAGTTAAGAAAAGTCAAATATTTCAATTTTCAATGTAATGACTACACATATATTTACAAAAACATACTATTTAAGACTCTTCAAGAGTATCCAAAAGCACTCATTAACTTTTACCATCATTTAATAAAATGACTGCTATCTTTCTTTTATTAATAACATTCTTTAATAGGTACTCCCTCCGGTCTCAAATATAAGAAATGATTCCTTTTTAAGGTTCATTGAGTAGTTAATGTATCTGGTCTACATTGTAAAGTAGATACATTAATTATTCAATTAACCTAAAAAATGAATCTTTTCTTATATTTGAGATCGGATGGAGTATGTAAAAACTTTAAAGTTCATTTTATTTTTAAGTAGATGGAGTAAGAAGGAGCAATGCATAAAAAACAGGGGTTGGAGAGGAAAAATGAAGAAACTAATTGACATAGTCGCGCGCGTGGTGTGTGTCGATCATCAGAACTTTGGAATGATCGAATTTATTGGTGCAAGCTTTCCATAATGTATCCCAACAAAAAACTCCTGAGTATATGTAATCTTGTTGCGCTGAGTAAAACTTCATAATACCATTTCTTAAAGAAAAATGTCGACATGTTTGTGCCATTTAATTAATTTGATCCAATTTTATATATGATTTTTTCTATTAGGAGGTGGGAATGGGAAGGGAATCTTCCTGATAGTCAATTTATATGTACCCATTTTAGGCGATTATTGAAGCTAGGTACGTATGGATAAGCCAAGAATAAACAAAATATTTAATTGAACAAACTTCCATGAGTCACTGAAGAAGCTAGCTAGCTGCCGAAGTTTCCAACTGATCGATGATGATACGTGACGAGGACAGACACAACCCATAATTGGTCTTCATAATGGTTGTGGATTGGTTAAAAAATCAATCTGTTACACTTCAATCGGTTTTTGAATCTCAAAAATCAATTTTTGTTTTGTAAAAACAGATTCTACTCGCTCGAATTATCTTATATTGATATAAAACCCAAACACCTAACAATTAGATAATCTAGATGGATTAAAGTTCATTGCAGATTTTTTTTTTGGTTAAGATTGCACCAAAAAATTATTGATATATGAACTCAAACATCTAACAAATATGCGTGTTGAAAAAAGTAGTTCTAAAAGGGTGAGACCCACGTGCATTTCTTCCATAAAATATGAGTGTTGAAAAAAAGTATTAGAATGAATGATGTTAGAACTACCCTTAATAAATATACTCCAATCATAGTTTGCATGTTGCCCAATTATGCATATTCCTGCTCTATCAAAATATCTATTACGTTTGAATTTCAAAAGTCTGAAACTAAAAAGAAGTTGCATCTAATTAATACTTTTTATTTAAAAAATTAAATAGCAACAATGTAGTTGCTCACAACAATGTGGCAAGGAAATGAAAATCGTTGCCACACAAGTAAATAGTTCTGAAATAGCTAGCCTTCGTTGCCATCAAATACAAAACGTGAAACTATGGATTGAAAGCCTTTGCCAAACCAAAAGCAGCTGCGGAGGCAACGGCGCCGATGAGAGCAGTTTCGAAAGCACTTTTGATAGGTTTGCTGCCGGTGAAACATCCCTTGACAAAGCCAAAGATAAGCAAAGCAATCAATGTAATTACTACTGAAACAAGAACAGCCTCTGATGCATTTGGAATGAACATGTAAGGAATGAGAGGAACAATTCCACCCAATACGTAAGCAATAGCAATTGTCATTGCACTATACAATGCTCTTCTTGGATCTGGCTTCTCTAGTCCCAGCTCAAATCTGCCATGCCATCGAGTAAGCAATTTGTTAATTAATTTGTTCAAGCACTCACAAAATAATACATTCTTTCCTCTTCTCCAAGAAAGTTATATTAACAAAAGGTACACTTGAATAAACAATTTTGTTAAAAAATGTGACTCTAAGAACAAGCAATGATGTTAAAAATTTCTTTGAGGGATTTAGTTGCTTGATATTAATTATAAGAACAACATACTAAAAAATCATAGGATTTTATCATGAATTATGTGAAATCAACGTTTTATTTTTTGGATTTGTGAAATCCATTTTTTTTTTTGCTGAGCAATTTCCCTCAATGTTATTCTTGAAATATATCGGGCTTCTTCTATTTTCTCACTTACAAACAAAACATGCTATACATATCTTCACATTTAGTTAAGTATTAAGCAAGAATAAATCAAGTTCGTTTTGCAGGTCAACCGCGATCCGTTCCATTATATTATGGATAATGATATATGCTGTAAGAAACGTCGCGAGAGTTTCACGACAATACAAAGTGATACCCTTCTCCACCTCTTTATTTATTGGTCATCCATGTGCTCAACTAAAGGCCAAATCTAACGGTTCCAAATTAATCGTGATAAGTTCATCATGTTTTCTCTCGCATGAATGACAACACTCCTGTATTATACATGCATGAAATCGAGGTGTTCCAAATGATGCATAATCACACATCATGGATTATCCTTAATTAATAATTAACATATAAATTATTAAATCAAAGATTAAAGTCCAATTTACAATAATTACATGTATTAATTATAAAATATAAATTAAGAGAAAAAAATATAAATAAAAAAGTCCCACGAACCTAACTCAGTTGATGATGATATTGTGTTATATATACAAAGGTCGATGTTCGAACCTTGATTTCTCACTTATTCATGGTCAGTTTATCCACAGTTCCACTTCTCATCTGGTCAATATAATCTTACTCGATGTGTCTAAGTCTAAGCATCACTTTACCAAATAATATTCATTCTCTGAGACTCCTTTTCTCATCTTGAATAAATATTTTTATATGATTTTTTTTTATAAGCATATTCATGCATACATTTATATGCTGTGATATGTATCGATCATTATTAGAATATCATTTTCAAATGTTTAACTTTTTTTTTTGGAGGGGTTTCAACTTTGAAATGTTTAACTTACTTCATCATAAAATCAACCCATGCTTGAGGATTCTTTGTGAGTGCATCGACAACAGGTCCATATTCGTGTGGCTTTATTCCATATTCAGCCAATATTTCTGCCACCTCAGCCGCTTCTATTTTATTTTTCTCAACAAGAAAAAAATAATTAAAAAATAAAATAAAAAATCGAAAATCATGTTAACAAATAAATGAATAGTGCAAACCAGTTTCTGGTACAGCAATGATTTCTTCTTGCTCCCTTTTCAATTCTCTATTGTAATGATCAGCTTCACTTTTTGCTGCCAAATAACTGCACAACACAATGCAACGTTAGTTTCAATCCATGATAGTTAAAAAATGTGAGCAAAATTGGATACTGTGAAAATCATCAAAAGTGTAAAACTTTTTGAACTAATTTTTTTAAAGATAAAGTACCCTCCGAGACCCATGGAGATGGCGCCTGCAGCAACTTCGGCTATGCCTGCAGTAAGGATGACGGAAGAGGCGACATTGGCGCCAGAGAGACCAGCAGCGAGGGCGAATGGAACAGTGAGTCCGTCAGAGGCACCGATAATGATGTCACGGACTATGTCACCGGCGGTGAAATGCTCCTCAATGTGGTTATTGAGAAGGATCTGTTTCTCAGGTTCAAGGGTTAGTCTGTGTTCGTTGCTATTGCCAGCCATTTGAAAGTGTGTATATGTGATTACTTTACTACTACTATACTCCTTTGAAATTGAAATCAAACAAGCCTATGTGTTAGTATTGGTTCCTATAACATGCATATATATAGATATAGAAATATATTACAACCCAAATCAAGAGGGTCAAGCTAGGGGGATTCAACCCCCACCCCACCCCCCAATCAACATCAACATATATTCTATATGTAAACCATCATATGCTAACTACTATATTTTTTTCCATATACAAAAATAACTATTATATATAAATATATACGTACTACCCCACACACACACACACTAACTATTACTACATATACTCCTTCAAAAAAACTATTATAATATAATATTTATCAAAGTTTCATATATCAAGATAACTTGATAGTATTTGGAGAAAATAGTAATATATGTATTTAGAATTTTAAAAATGATTTTATATTTAGGAAGAATCAAATATTCTAAACGGATCTTCTAATTAGGAACATAGAAAGCAATATTTATAATTTCTAAAATTTTTGGCCCCTATTTCTATTTGTTAGTAGATCCGTCTCTGTTGCCAGGGTCACGTTTTATGGTAAAGACAACATAACTGACTAACATATAGACTTGCATACCTCAAGTCATAAATTTTTCCTAGTTTATCAATCGCTACATGGGGTCCCCCAATCATCATATCACGTACTACTCATTCCGTTACAGGTTTACTATATGTATTTTTTGAAGGAAGAAGTTTTACTACGAGTATAATCATATATTTTTGTTGTTAACCATCTGTTTTTTTTGAGCAATTGTTGTTAACAATCTAATTATTAAAGAAAAGAGACTTTCTTGAAAAAAAAAAGAAAAGAAAAGAGACTTTTATGATTTAGAGGTGAAAGGTAAATAAAGTTTAACTAATATTTATTTTATCTAGAAATTGAACTCAAGTTTTCTTGAACAATTTGTTTTTGATAGAGCTCATTAACCACTTGAAATCAATTGTTTTCCTATTTGTTTAATTTTCTTTTACTAATATATGAAGGTAAACAATACTAGTAAATAAAACGTTGTTCAATTCGTTTCGATGAATATTTTCAAAATATCATACAATTAATGTAAAAGTTGTACATTGACATGTGTGAAAATCAAACTACAATTAGCAAGACAAGACGTATAATATTATACAATACTTCTTTCAATACTCTATCCATAATGAAATATAAACAAAAAGATAGTAGAAAAGTTAATGTATATGAACTAATTTTTAAACACATACATTGACTTTTCAACTGTCACTTTTACGTATATTTTCAACCACATTCATTGACTTTTCAACTATCACTTTTGCTTAATCCATGTGCATCAACTTTTTTATTATCTTTTTTATTCATATTTCATTTCAAATATTACTACATCTGACCTTATTTCAAAAAACTCTTGCAAACTTTGTTGTCCCTTTTTTCTAAGATCCTCTTCAAATATTAATGTGCTTTAATTAGTTTTTTTTTTTTTTTTTTATGAAAATACCCCTAATCAAATGAAGAGATTTAAAATATCAACCATCTCTCAATTTCTCTCTCAATAGTTGAAGGATAACTTTAGAAAAGAATTTTGCATTGTTGACAAATTTAATGTAAACACAATTTTTCTTAATTCTCAGGGTCAAGATCCTCACAATTTAATAGACACTTTCATTTAAAGATCACATACTCATAGAATAAAATTAATATTTAAATTATTATTATTATGATTTAATTTTAGGAGTCCATCTCTCTTCAAATATTAGAAGTGTCAACTAATGAAGAGGAACACAACTTTAATTTTTATGGTTTTTTTTAATCAAAATATTCATATATATATATATATATATATATATATATAAGCACGAAGACCCCTCCGTATTTTACTACAAGTCGTTTTGATAATGTCGCATAAACTAAAAAATGTATTTAATATTGTATAGAAAAGAAAAATTATGAGCGATTTTATAAAATTATCTTTCATTAATGACATAAGAAAGATAAATTAAAATGATTGAAAGAAGACGAAATAGAAATCTGATTTAGGAAGATTCTTTTCTACTCATAAAAGGTGTGGATATTTTTTTTTAAAGAAGCTAAACTAGTCCAACTAGATTGTCACGGAGAGAATCGAACCTGAGACATCAAGGAGGAGCACACACTGAGATCCCAAACCAATACCACTAAAAAAAGGTGTGGATATTAGTACACAAGACAAAACTAATTTAATATTAGCAAAAAAAGAGGCAATTTAAATTCATTTACAAATAATTACACATAAAAAGTTTAATTTCCATGCTTTGTTTATGTAAAAAGTTTACAATTTCATCATATCATCACAATTGATGTGTGATTTAGAAGTGATTACAATAAAAATCAAACATTTCTAATTATCCGACCTTTATAATTGACTGACATTAACAACTTACAAATATTTTTTTTGAGGCAAAAAACTTACAAATTTAAACCTTACAAAAATCACGTGACTTGGTATGATTGAATGTACCAAATGAAACTGTAGGCAGAGTGTTCACCTCTAACCGATCAAGGCATGTTATTATTAATTTAACTTTCTCATTGAATGCCTTGGCCAACAGATTTGCCATACATAGAGAGAAGAAGAAGTTTCTTTGTCATGTTAACTTAATGCAACGCTTATCTTCCAGTTCTTTTGTGCAACCAACCACCCTTCAACATTGAGTTCCTGATCCTCTAAAAGTACCAGCCACCATGTGGCAAAATGCATTGCAGTTTGCAAGAAACATGTCTATTGAGTGTGGATTTGACATTCCCTTTTCACATTTCCCACCAAGTCAGCAAGAAGCCTAATTGAAAATGGATAGAACAGTGGCTACATTTACATGAAAAATTCGGTTGGTGTTGGGAAGTATTGGTGGGGGTAACAGTGGCTACTTTTATGGCTCTAACGGACCTATCCTCTGAAAGTTTACTTCTAAATATTTTTATCTACTTTTACCAAATTACAGAGAAATGTTATTTTAAACGAGTTGTCCAGAAGTATACTATCAGACATATTTCGTACGAAAATAACTTCCGGAGATGGATAATTTTCTTAACAAAGAGGTCTTTAAAACCATGCTAATCTCTAAAATAAAGTGAATTTAACAATAAATTTGATGCTAAAGTTCAATTTTAGAGACAAAAGTTTCAAATATCAATCTTTAGTTAGAACCAATTTTGGAAGTAAATTCAATTCTACTTGAAAATATAAAAATCTATTTCATAATTCATAAAGTAGAGAAAGGTTGATAATTTATCAGGCAAAGCAGAACCATGAGGAATAAGTCCACTTTTTCTCAGAATGCATACAGTGCATGGGAAAAACCTCCAAGAGGTTGGTTTCAATGTCATATTGTAATGTGAACACTACTTTTCATCCATCTTCTGGTTTAACCAGTGTAGGAATTAGGATGCCGCCTTAGTTCAATTTTTATGAGAGCTTTCACCTCTAGGTTTGAGCTAGACTTACAGCTGGTTGTGTATGCCATCGTATTTTAGTAAGAGGAGGACCTATATGAATTTGGTTCATATGCCATCAAATAGTACAAATATTTTGGTTAGTTTTTCTCAAAGACAAACCAACATGGAAGATCATACTCTTGCAAGGGCTGTCATGTCTTAGGCTATTCACCATGATGTTAAATTTTTACCTACATGTAGAAGGTTAAGGATGGAGAAAAAGAAACAGACATGTTACTGAGATTCATTTCAAAGTTGGAGGAAGTATAAAGTTAGGCTTCATAATATATACATTTATTTGGACAAGAAGGAAGAAAGCTTAGAATGAGTTCTTATAATCTCTCTGTGTTCCATTCCACAACTCAATAAATCTTTAAGGCTTTGAGCTTTATTCTAGAAGTACATTACAAAATTAAAATGGTTTTCAAATTAGTAACTATCAAACCACAATTAACACCAAACTAACCACATCATACCTACCGCATATATATGATATAAGTCATGACCTGAAATCAAATGACCAGCCTCGGTGATGACTCGATGTTCTTCATGAAGTGCATACAAGCTGGCCAATCAGGGCATGGACAAAGAAAATGACACAGTTGCATGAACAAAATCCAAATGAATTTGAAATGCCTGAAATGCAAATAATCACCTGTTATCAATTTTTCCAAAACAATCGATACAGAAGTTAAACTCAAGGTTGCAAAGTTAACTGAATTGATGAGATCAATAAGAAATAATTTGTTAGTTGTTATAGTTAGCTGTTACAACTTCCAGGATGACTGACTAAAAAGTTTTTTGGTTTTACAACTTGCACAGAACTAATTCAATGATTAATACAAGATACATTTATAACAATAATCATTCAAAACTCAAAATGCTGTCATAAAAAATGGGGTATATTAGGGGCAAAATGGGAGGAGCTTTGGGGGTGAGAGATATGGAGGTTTGGGGGTGAGAGATATAAGATTGGTAAATTTGAGTTTATTGGCAAAATGGAGATGGAGATTGTTACAAAGCGGAGAGGGTTTGTGGAAAGAGGTGCTCATCGATAAGTATGGCCCCCGGGTGTGTAACCTTGTGGGTGATCAAGTTGGGACTTGGCCGTGGTTTATTTCTAGATGGTGGAAAGATATAGCTCATTTCGAGGGAATGGGAGGAGCTTTTTGGTTTAAATCGGAAATATTCAAGAAGGTGGGAACGGGGAATGCGACTAATTTTTGGAAGGATCCTTGGAGAGGGGACACTCATTTTTGTGGGAAGTATCCGAGACTTTATGGGATTTCTAACTCTAAAGAGGCTACGGTGGAGGAGGTTAGGGGAGTTGATGGCGGTAGAGATGTTTGGGATTTAGTGTGGCGGAGGCCTCTTTTTGTGTGGGAGGAGGAACTTCTAATTAGTTTGATGGAGGATTTGGAGGGGCATAGGTGGGCTAACCATGAAGATAGATGGAGTTGGAAATTGGAGGGAGATGGGGTCTTTTCGGTTAAGTCTTGTTACTTGAAGTTAGAAAAGATGTGGATGGGAGGGATTGGGTGGAGTGGGGAAGAGAGGAGGGTTTTTGAGTGTATTTAGAAGAGTAAAGCTCCCTTGAAAGTAGTGGCCTTTTCTTGGAAACTTCTTCTAGATAGAATCCCAACTAGAAGTAATCTTTCAAGACGTAATTGTCTCCCCCCGGATATGTCAACTTTGTGTGTTTTGTGTGGTAGTTCGAAGGAGTCGACGAACCATCTCTTTTTGCATTGTGATTTTTCGGCTATTGTTTGGGCGAATGTTATGAGGTGGCTTGATTTTTCCTTTATTACTCCAACAAATCTTTTTGTGCATTGGGAGTGTTGGAGTAATGAAGGGAGGAGGAAGAAAATTCGCAAGGGTTTATGGATTATTTGGCATGCAACTATTTGGGTTATTTGGCAAACTAGGAATCATAGAATTTTTCAAAATGAAACGAGACATGTCGATGATTTGGTGGCGGAAATTATTGTGTTGTCGTGGCGTTGGAGTATGAGTAGACTCAATATGCAAACTTGTTTACATTATGAATGGAATTGGAATCCGCAAGAATGCCTTCTAAGGTAGTGGCTAGTGTTCATTTTTTGTGGTGTGGTGGATTGGCACTTGGAGTTGTATCTCTGTTACTGGTTGTTGGTGCACATATCTTCTAGCTGGCTTTGGTTTATTCTTTTGCTGAATTATTTTGTACTGTCAGTGGATATGCTTAGTAGTTAGGGAGTTAGTGTTAGAAGCAATTATATGCTTGGCTGGGTCTTATTGTTATGGCTAGGATATTTCGATTCCTGCTATAATTCTTCCGTGTATATATTAGCTTCTAGACTAGTTGGTAGGTGGGATGTTTTGTTGTGGATTTTATTGGTTCCTGGTATTTTTGTTTGTTCGGTGTTCCGCCTTATGTACGACACCAACTTGTATGTCCCTTTCTATTTTATCCGCGAGTGGTACGGTTTTAGTATAACTCGACGTGAATAAATTTTGCTGATTCAAAAAAAAAAAACCACATCAGGCCTACAACACTTGTATACCATGTTATGAAATAAAACGAGCAGCCTCAATGGTGTGGCTCAATGTTCTCCATGTAGCATCAAAAGTGAAGTTGTGGGCATCAAAGAACTTGTGGTCAATACCAGTAAAGTCCAAGTTATGTTTCCATATGAATGTGTGATCTTGGACAACTAACCTACTTCGACCCTTCGAATAGAAGTAGCATTTTATCTTGTCATAGTTAGGAAGGACATGTATGCGACCATCAGATTGAAATGTTAATCTGTATGTAAAGCTACTTCTACTTTCTATTGCATCGTCCATATCCTCACGTCCCAAAACGACACAAAGAGCAAAACCAGCAAGCCTTTTGTTGCTAGGCAAATCTTGAGAATCTTTTCTCATGGTTACCAGACGTCCCATACAATGATAAGGGAACCAACGAGGAACAGCACTCCCAGGAAAACAGAGAAAAAAAGACCTATATGCTTCCTCCGTGATCCTAAGCCATGCTTCAGCCCCAATATTGCTGCAAGCAGTTTCATCCAGTTCTCGACTATTGGTTAAATGAAATTGAAAGGTATCTTTGTCGGAAATTGATGGAAGTTCCAACCTTGAATTTGACATCATTCTTCCAACGGACGGGCAATCATACGCTAACAACTGATTTAGAGACAATGGAAGTTGTGGGATACATTCAAGCCTTTTGCAATCACTTAAATCAAGTGATTTTAAACTTGAGAGATGAGCTATGCTCTCAGGAAGGTTCCCAATATTACTTTCTTGAAGTGAAAGCTCCCTCAGTGATGACAAACTACCGATGTTATTTGGGATTTCTGTTAAACTGCAACAGACAGAACAATCAATCTCAGATAGCTAGTTTAGATTAACAATGCTGTTTGGAAGTGACACCAGCTCAGTGCATAACTTCAGGCACAAGGTTTGAAGCCCGACCAAATTCCCCAAAGATGAAGGCAGTTCCTTAATTCCTGTTTTTGTTAAGTTAATGTGAACAAAAGTTTCTGCTGGCTCTGAGATCTCTGGAAAGGTCTTCAGCATTAAGCAACCATGCAAATCAAGTTTTGTCAGCTTCAATTTGAAAATACTGCTTGGAAAAGTTTCAAGCTATTCACAGTAGGTAATGCTTAGCTTAACCCTTGAGCAATTGTGCAAGCTCAACTCTTTCAGCCTTCAGGTTCTGTATAGTATTTGGTTAGACTTCCAATGGAAGATGCAATAATCTCAACCCTTGAGCAATTGTGCAAGCTCAACTCTTCTAGCCCGACCAAATGGTGTAAGGATGAAGGCAGTTCCATTATTGCCGTTTCGTCTAAGATGAGCCCCAATCAATTTTCCGACATTGTATAAAATGGGTCAATTAGCACAGTGTACTAACCAATGATGTTGATTTATCACCAGAAACGTGAAGTGAATGTTCTCAATTCAGCTTCAGCAAGCTTTTAAATATATCAAGGATGGTGAATTTATTTCATCAAATGTTCGAAAAAAACTCAATCAATTTGGTAGGTTACTAAAATTATGCAGAAGTTTTCTGCTTATCATCAAGCTATCCTTTATGTATTCAATTAAACTTACTATGACACCTTAAGTTATCTGCACAAGCTTCGATCTTTTGGGACGTCTGCGACACTAATCTAAGGTTGACTCTCGGAGAAGGGGTCTTAATCCCTTGGTTTTCGTACATAGCCTCTTAACTAGAGTGTCTCCACTAGGATGTGTGCACTCTTTCCGGTTGATGGATAATCTTAACTACACTATTCAACTTCATTCAATACTCACTCGGATAGACTAATACAGCTACATTATGCAGCAAGTAAAGCTATATCATAAAGAATTTCAAGGTTATAGTGCACGTGTTGATTCAAACCCTTTCTATATACTCTCAACTTGTGAGGCCCGCAAAAAGCACATGGCATCCCTTTAAAACTGTAATTCCATGCTATTTAGAGCCCCAGTAGAGTAACTTGATTATGCGGATTATAAGGTCTTCATAGCGGAATTCAACCAAGTTTAACTTATTCCCCCATCCAGCTAATAACTGACTTTGGTGTGAGGGGTCCAAATTCAGTAAATCTTCAGTTCTCTTTAAACTGGATCCCTATACTTAGATGTACTTGAGGGGACCAACACTGGTTGTTAGACTAGGTTTTAACACATAATATTTCTTTTAGGGAATACTTTTCAGATCTTGCATTGAATATGTCAATAGTCAACTCTTGATCACCCTTCTATGCTGAGTACAATTTTGTGTTGAATTAAAAAAATCGTTGGACCGGCTTAAACTACTTCTGTCTGTTATGGTTAATCAAATGTGAATGAATGGTAATACTAGAGATAATCACCTATTATTTGTTTGCTCAAAACAATATCCTATATTGATGACATGATAATACCGAAAGTCACTCAAAAATTATCAGAACTAAAATTATTCAAAAATTTCCATCATTTCTATATTTTTTATTTGATTTGAGTGATAAAATTATTCACTTTTAAATTTGGCTAAGATATTTTTATTTGATTTTCTGAAGATACTTATCTCTAATGTTGTATAGTACCATTTTTCATCTTTATTACTATCACTTCAAAATCTATAATAAATCATAATTGAATCTCAAGTTTTGCAGAAAGAAAAGCAATGCAAAACAGAATTTCACACCCTTAAACATGTAACGTGAGCGCAGTTATGTAGTAAACTTGTACAGTTTGCTACCATCCCTTCATGCATACAATCTAACTCAATTGGAGTTATTTTCTGCAGAATTCAAACATATAAGATGCAGAAAAGTAAATAGAGGTAGATTCACATGCATGTACAAAAATCTAAAATTATAGAATTAAACTTCAGGTTCATACTTACATGCAAATCAATAGGAAGAATTCCGCATCAAAATATTATCATTCTCCAAATCGACAGACTAGGGGTTATGTTAGATCCACTCTCTATTATGTCAGTTGTAAGCATATTGTCTAAAAAGCTAAAGCAGCGATTTAAAAAATAGATGTTGGAATCTGTTAGTCTCACATGTCCAGCTCTTGTACACAAATTGAGCATGAATAAGAACCACGGTTGGTTTAGACAATTGGTAAGTGAGAGCCTGAGAGATATGCATCAAACAGTCAAACTTTTTCAAAAAAAATTCACTGTTTCCTCGTATAAACTGTTCTGAATTAGTACTTAGGCATGAGCCTAATAAGGCTAATCAGTATTGGAAGATGTATACAAGAAGAAGAAATACAGCTTTGGGAAGGGATTTTGGAAAATCTGGCAGTTAACTGAGTTTCCAACCACGATTGAACATATAGTTTTGAAAAACATTACCTGAGCCAAAGAACCACCTAATAGGTAATAACATTGGACACATGAATAAACCTACTCCACAACAACCTGGATCAGATAACCTTATTTATATGTAGATCATGTCAGATATGAAACTCAAATCTCCCACCCTTTTGAGTGATTGATGCCATGTAAATGTCTGAGCTGTTAACGTTATTAGAAGCAAAGAATCAACCAGTTACAGATGTGTGGAGCTTTAATTGTTTGGAGAACAAAACAGGAAGAGCCAACCTCTCATTTCTGCAATTCATGAGCTTGCAGATCTGTCCCTTCTCAAAGTTAGGCATCCACAAGATGCGTTGAGAACCCATTTGACACTCAAAAGCAAATAAGACAGTAAACTAATATTTAAACATCTAAACTTCTAGAGCCTCATATATAATGTTTTTTTTATAACAAATTAGATATGATAGTTTACATACATTTTGTTAAATTTATGCACCCTATGGAAGACACTGCTCTGTAGCCTTGTGAATAAAAATAATATTTATTCAACTTTTCTTGAATATCTGCCAAATTTGCAGTATCAAAATGGTCATGCACAAAAGAGGTGTGTCTCTGTATGTATATCACTAACTTACTAACATCATGGTACAGGGATTAACCAAGGACACTCAGAAGAGGTGTGTCTCTGTATGATTCAAATCCCCTTTATCTACATGAGAGTCAATTTTTGACATTGCTGCAAGATTAGCCTCCAACGGCCCAGTTTGTCACTCATGAAAAGTTGGGGGTTTCTTGTATGCCTTAAAATTTGCTGTACATGTTTTAACTATGACAAGCAAAATCAAAGACAGTTTAAAACATCAAATATACCATATCATTAATAAATTCTTGCACTCTAATTGTCACACACATATCAGCGTTAACAAAATTCCCAACCTTTTAGAATCTACATTCTTCTAACCCAGGCTTACTAAACACATTCTATATATTGGATTATTTGCAACAAAAACGATAGATGGTAAAAGGAAAAGAAAGAAAAAACCCACAGTTGTGCAATTTTATATTGAGTTAACCGAGTCTTCGTCGCTGCCATCACTGTCACTGCTGCTACTGCTCCCACTACCACTAGCACTACTGCTTCCACTGCCACTACTGCTGCTAGAAGTAGATGTTTGCTCCTCTCTCCCCTCAGCATTCATGTGGGCTCTCAGAGCCTCAGCAGCATTGGGTCCTTTGTCCACCTCATCACCACTATCATCCACATCAGCGATCTCATCATCAGTGAGTGGAACATTCATGTCAAATCCAACATTATCCTTTTCTTCAACATTATCCCTTTCTTCAATATCATTGTCATCCTCAGGTGTTCCACTGCCAAAAAGGTCATTAATATCTATTTCTCGATGTTCCTCAACTCCATTTATGGCAGCTGGTGAGGTAGCAGAAACAGTGGGCAGTTCAGTTAGATGATCAGATGACCTCTTAGAATCAAATTTGATGCCTGTCATACATCAACAAAATTAAAATAATTTAAATTCATTAGATTAATAGCAAAGTCACTGCAAACTATTTCATCAGTTGTGTACGCATCACTTCTGAAAACAATGAAGCATACATCCAGAAAAAAAATTCATACGTGTCTGCATAGAAAATTACATACACATTTTGGAAAAAGCAGCAACGGAGCACGAAAACTGTCATGTTGGAAAGCATGCATTAAATAAATTTAAGCAACAATTGATATAATAATAAAAATAATTTCTCACAGATGTCAAATAACAGTCTATATCTGGCATCATCAAGTTACAATGATATGATGAAGATGAAAATGAAAAGCTTAGGCCCCGTTTACTTTGTGAAAATTCAAACAACAGTCTATATCTGGCATCACCAAGTTAGAATGATACGATGAAGATGAAAATGAAAAGCTTAGTCCCCGTTTACTTTGTGAAAACATCTTTTCTAAATTTGTGTTAATTTTACTTACTAAAAAGGGAGATAAGAGGCTCTTGAAGTAATCAAACAATTGTATGCATATTTTGGAAAAAAGAAAATGGCAAAAGAAATGTTTTCTTTATTTCTAGAAAAGCATTATCATCTTCTCTTCATCACAATGGTTCACTTCAAGAGTCTCACATCTTATTAGGAAGTTAAAATGAACACATGTTTTAGAAAATAAAAATATAAAATGTTTCCACAAAGTAGATGGGGTCTTCGTATATCCTCCATGTACCTGATTGAAGGAAAAGGGTGCACAGTGGGAAAATAGAAATGCAACCGATATAGTTCGAAAAACAGAAGGTCGTACAAAAAAGACATGTGTTGCTAGGGATGTCTCACATGTCACGAGAAGAGAAAATCAATTAATCAAGGAAATCTACACAAAGTTCAGATATTCTACTACAAAAAACCTTCTAACCAGATCCGACATACCAGTATTTTCAGGTTCACCAATATCAATACGCTCCACTTCAACCTATGCAGAATCAATATAAATGTAAGAGAATAAGGTAAGAAAAGAGAAAAGAAAAACAAGGAATGAATCATTTACTTCACTTCCATCACCATAGAAGTAACAGCTCAGCCAAAACAACAAAATCAAAACCTTCTAAAAGAGATTTGTAAGTGTATTTGTTCTTCATCTAGAAGCCCAACATACACCGACCTCAAAAATACAAATCACCAACTTCAAATCATTCTATAATCCACTTTATTTTAACGTGAAAAAAAAAAAAAGTAGCTGAGTGAAATGTATGTATCTATGTATGTTTGTATGTAAACAATCAAGTTTACATTACCCCGGCCCTCCCAATAAAAAATTAAATACTTATTTACAAATATAGATTGATGTTATAGCGGTATGACAAAGATAAGTATATGATATTAACACACAAACTACGTGTGTATCGGGTTCAGTAAAGTATCAACTTCCATAAAAACACTGAAAATATTAATATATATTACAAGTCATAACATTTTTATGATGTAACGAACAAGACTACAACAACTAAGCTAAATATAAGGGGCAGTAGGCACTTACTGGTATAGCTTGATTTGAGTTCCTGCCACTGCCAAAAGAGGCTGGTTTTAAAGGCTTCCCAATAGGAGATGACCGAAGATCCATAGCCGGTCCAGATGGGGCAGTAACAGATACAGCCGCAGCAGCTGAAGACTCACCAGGCTTTCGAAGATGGCGCAGTTGCTTTACAGCTCTATCGAGACGCTCCAATCGAAGTGTCTGACCATCAAAGAACAAAACAGCATCGTTTTCTTTGTATTCCTCGCTATTACCCTCAAAAGTGACTTTAGGTTTTCCAATCTGATTGTTATGAAATTCGACAGAGACTCTATTCTCTTTGGTCTTGCGTAGTAATCCTGACTTAGTCTTATCAACTGAAGCAGGCTTAAATTCGTAACGGAGAGTACAGTATTTGTTAGAGGAATCATCTTTGAAAGAAGAACCTAAGGTGAGATTGTACCATTTATCAGGCTCAGGAGCAGTTTTCGGTTCTTCTTTAGATTTATTCGCCATCAGGTGTAGCATATAACAAAACCTAAAATTAATAAAGGAAAATTCACTATTATCTTAATAACTCTGATTTATCTTCTTATCAATTATCAGAAAATTAAATTAAAAAAAGAACCTGGACGGACGGACGGAGGAGCAACTTGGGTTGGGTTGGGTTGGGTTGGGTTGAGTGGTGCGAGTTTTAATTCATTCTCTTTGGTCTTCAACGAATGATGATGATGATGATGGTCTTCAACGAATTGATTAGATTCATCGCTTCTTTTTATCTCAAATCCCCAATTATGTAATAATATAAGAGTCGTCTTTCTTTCAATTTTAAATTCCTAATTTTTCCTTTAGATTTTTTTTCCCTTCTAGTCTTTTTCTTTTCCCTTCTAGTCTTTTTTTTTTTTGTCACCAAGTGGCTAGAACCCCGGCCTCTGCATATAATAATGTATTGTTCTATCAACTGAGTTATGTCACGGGACCCCTTCTAGTCTTATTTACTAGAACAATTTTATTAATTTTATCCATAAAGAGGATTTTATTCATTAAAAAGTTAAAGATTAAATTATTTATATATTTGATTCATTAATTTGTGCTTTAGCATTATAAAAAAAAAAATTGACACTATTTCAAATATACTTTTTTATTAAATGAAATTTATATGAGTATCATATATTGAAAATGGATATCACGTAAAGTGATGAGATCCGCATGAGTTTCACTCTCACCTAATAAAAGAGAGTTCTCTTGAAGAAAAAAAAAAGTGTTATTAACATTTCTCATCTAATAAAAGAGTAAAGTGAGAATCCTCATTAGTTTGACTCATTTGGTAGAGACATTATATAATATATGTACAATCGTGATTCAAATTATGAACATCCCAGTTATTCATCAATAAATGTGAATTTTTAGCCATTAAATTATGAACGATGATATTATGTAGCATGCTCCTACATTTAGTGCAAACAACGTTGTTTATTTTCAAATTACATTTGAAAAATAATTTTATTATTAAAACAAATTTGTAAAGAACAAAAAAATGTTCTGATTTTAGTTAATGTATGTAATACAACTTCAAACATCGGATTCTTTGTGATTGTTTGGTTAAGATTCTTCTTAGTTCATAAGCAACTCTACAGCCTCATAATTGAAAAAAGCAATTTTTACTAAAAAATAATTGAAAAAAACAATTTCTCGCATGTTTGGTTCAACTTTACAAAAGCAATTTCTGTTGAATCTACGTACAATTCCTATCTTCTGAGTATTGCAACTCATTATTTTCCTTTATTGTCATTTATCAATTCTCCTTCTTTTTAATTTGTATTTAATTTGATGAACCAAATTAGTCCCAATTTTTTTTTAATAATATATACATAATATAAAATACAATAGAAAATATGGTTAGTTGTTTAAATTGTCCATGTAATACATGCGAAAGTTGAAAAAATGCTATTGTAAAAAAGAAAAAAACACTGATTCTAACCTTATAATTTAGGTGGATTTTTTTTATGATGTGACAATTTTTTTACTAGAAATAACCCTCACAATTTTTTTTTATATTAATTGAGGGACAGAAAAATTGATAAAAAAAATTTCCCGTAAATATGAAGTTCAGAAAAGTGATATAAAAATTAAACTTTTTTATTAGTTTTTACAGACATGTTTAGGACATTAAAATAAGGTCTCCCACCTTAACAAAAAATAAAATAAATAAGGTCTCCCATATAAAATTAGATTTTTTCAACCAATGATAAAATAGTTGTGAATTTTTAAAGTGTCAAGAACTCAAAAGCCAAAACAACGAAAACCTCGACCTAAGAATCAAATGTTGAGTTGATTATTTTACTTTGGAAAATGCTAACTCGTGTCCTTGAGGCACAAGTTAGTGAATCAAATATATAAATTATTTATTGGATGCATGTATTACATTTAATCTTTAATTTTTTAATAAATTAAATGCACAAAATTTTAGAGAATATTTCTTTTTTAGACTTTTTAACATGTGTCCTAAGGGCAAAAGTTATCACTACCCTTTTACTTTTCTTTGCAAGACTTTCATAAAAATATATATATAGAAGATCTAAAAACAAGTACAGACACCGTAGATATTATAGAAACAGGAGACACCAGGTCCATTATTTGTCTCTCAAAACAAAACAGACTTGCTATTAGAACATAAAAATAGGACAACAAGTACAGACACCGTACCATGTGTTAACTTGGCTGCAAGGACGGACACGCAAACCGAGGTGGAGAGAACATTAAAAAAATGAAAAAGGTAGTTGGTTGGGTATGTTTATACGGTGTGGTTGTTAAAATAAAATGTGTGTTCCCAAAGCATTTATCAGAACAAAAATGTCCCGAAATCAAACCATTGCAGAGACAAATGCAAGACAATCGTCTAAATTGCAACGACTTTTCGTATCGAGCATATGATCAATCCAGGAAATAACTAGGATTGTTTTTTCTAAGCAATTTATGACAGTAGAGGTATATCAACTTGAGTTCATTTAAAATATGCAAAGCAAATTAAAAAAAAGACTGTATTATACGAGCAACTATTATATATTAGAAGTTAAGAACAAAAAAATAAGACATGAAAAATGTGAGATTGAGAAATGGCAGTCGAGACTATAATTTTATCTGGAAACAAAATTACTTTTCAACATTTCTCAATAAATAATCATAAATGTTTGCAAATAACAGTTGTACATATGGTGTCAAAATTAGTTGATGGCCAAAGATCTAGAGTCAAGGACAAGGAACATTACTGCGACATAATATTTCATGCTTCTGCATCAAGTCATGGCAGCCAGTTCCCATCTTCACCGGCAAACCAAGACAAATTCTAGCAGAAGGAGTCTCCAAGGTGTCCACCTTCCCATGACGAGCTGCTTCAACAATGAAGTTGGATGCTGTCTCATAAGACATTATGACAAAAGGGGATGTGGAGTCTGCTATCCCTGTTCTGGTCAGAGGGCGATAGCCACCGGAATGCGTCATATAGTCAGCAATAAGCATCAAGTGTCGGATATTTACCGATATCCCATAAGACTTGAAAACATTCTGTACTTCCCGGATGATGACTTCTTTGGCTGCTTCCACCCCATAGGCTTTTAGTATAGCATGTACATCATCTTCCATCTCCCACAATGTTTTAAAAAGTACGCCGGATGTTTGTAGTGCTGGTATTTTTTCTTTAACTGAAGACGTAATATCATCCCTTTTACTATCATCTTCACCATAGTAGATTACGCCACTTTCTTTACATGTAATAGCTTTACATTGGCCAACCTTTCCAAAGTTCTGGATACAAACCTTCTCGGCTGTTCTCTGAGCAATCTGCATATAGATAATTATGGAACCGTGAGATTTATATGTTGAGCAAGGAGTAAAATAGAAAATTGACATATATTTGCTTCTTGGTTCTATTTCACTACATAATTGCATTAGAAACCAGTTGTTACTGTTTATTGTCCACATAGCAAAGGATCCTACTTACCCATCCTAATAACAACTAAGTCTGTTATCCACTTGGAGGAACCGGTTACATGGAACACAAACTAGTTAAATGCATTGTCATTAATCAATCATAATGACAAGTCGCTTAAATACAGAACGCCAATTGAGAGGCTAGCTGTGATTAGGATGAACCAGGAGACGAGGAATTGGATGTGTAAAATGTTGAACAAGTTGAACACAAGTACAACTCGTTCAAACGCAAAGGCCCTGGACAATCTGTGCTGTCTAGGGTAGCACCAACTTGTATTGGTCGATACTGGAGCTACCAGTAGTTGGCTATTACACAGGCTTACCCATGCTTTGGGTTTGAAGGTAAAGGTAATTGAAGATGCAAGAATTCCTATAAAGTTGGGAATGGATAGTCATAGCAAAATAGAAATCCACGATCAACCCTATATTTTTGGAGTTGGGTTACTTAAAAAGTTCACTATTAAACAGAAAATGATTTGCAGCAGAAAGTACCTGAGCCAATAATATGTGAGGTTCAGCAGTGAATTTAAAGTGGATCTCACAGAAAATAAAACAAGTTCACAGAAAAAATGTCATGCACAAACACCCAAAAAAAGACACTGGAGAACAGAGAACGTCAGTATCTCACATAGATTTATTGGGTCTCGGGGCATGTCATAAAGGGAGTCTTTATTTTATTGGAGGCTGCCACCACGATCTCGTGCAAACGTGGAATTCCAAGAGTTACATTCATTTCACCTCGACCAGCAAGGTGGAAAGTATTCAAACTGAGTAAAAAAAGGAAAGAGGAAGCAAAACGGTTAATCAACCACACAAAGATCACTGATAAATTTTACAAAATAACAAAGGAAAACAAAAAGATATGCAATCCTAATCATACCGGCTTCTGTACAAGGCACAAATTTCACATATATACAACTGAGTCTTCTTTTGCACTATTTCCACACATATTATCAAGAATTTAATGACCATCAAAAACACTATTTCCGCACTTCCAACTATTAAAATTCATTGGATAGCTTGTTTCTTTTTGTTCATTCCAAGTTGTAACAATAAAAGAATAGAAGGCTCAACAAGAAGTGTTAATATAAAATAGCACCAATTGCTCTATTACGCCCAGTGATTGGAGTGGGAGAAGAGGGCATTGTAATGCTCCAATTTAATAGACAATCATTCATTTAGTTAGCTTCTTGGGATAAAACTTAATTGAACTCGGTCTCTACTGAGTGAAGAAAGACAAACATGTGTCTCTATCATTAGTTAGATTGGTTTGTGTTTAATAAATACAATTTATGCAAATGTCACAGGCGGCTATTGAAGGTTTTAATGAGCTTGTGAAAATACTAAAGATGAAGTGGTGCAAGTGTATTGTCAGCTACTATTCATTGCTCCAAGGACCTCTGTTTCCCATAAATTATTTGTTCAAGACTTTTGTGAAGGGTATCTGTTCCTATTCGATTAAAACTCAAGACGAAATTTCCAATTCAAATATTGTGCTTATCTGTAGCAGCTATAAGTTTCCGGTGATCAGAACAGACTGGCGTCACAATTTAATTATTCATGTTATTGCGTGAAACAAATTGATCAGAAAGACATCTTATGGTGTTATGGTATTTGCAGAAAATGAGGACAAAAACCTATCACAATTTAAATAACTTACGTCATCTGTGTTGCCGGTTCTCCAACAGACTGAGAAGCTAACACACCAACTGGTTCACCTGGTTGAGCAAGACTTGAGAGGTACTTGTGCTCTATCAACTGCAGGAAATCTGCTCGTTTCATTGAACTGGAATTTCTCTGTTTTGAAGAGAAATCCCGAATGAAGTTTTCTGCTTTTCCTTTAAGAGCATCAGGCAACTTGTTAATATAAGGACTAGATCTATCTAGCTGACGGCAACAGTTGCTGTAAACCAATTCTTTATTCTGAAAATAATAAACAAATGCATAAACCATGGATACAAGATCTATATGTAATTTATGGTTTTATGAAAATATTAAACAAGTTCATACAATTGACATTGCTTCAAATTTGGTGGGAAAGCTAGTTTGATGGACATCAACACCATCTTCTCCATAGTGAAACTGAATAATTGAACCATTAGCATCACGGACAGTATGATCATAACAAACTTTAAGAGACTCAAGGTTTTTCATTAGACATCTTTGCAGGTAACCACTCCTAGATGTTTTAACTGCAGTGTCAACTAATCTGTGAACAAAAGATGTCATTTATCAGGATTTAGGAGGAGGTAAAACATATGATAACCAGAATAAATTAAGCCTTGTATTTGAAAAATATCAACACATTTCCACAAACAAAATCCAGCGAGCTTGCACAAGGGGAGGAAAAAGCGTAACGACAAGAGAAACTGAATGCAATGAATTTGGTTGGAAGAAAGGGAGAGTGGTGTATTGTAATCTAGTAACGCCAAGTTTTGGTTCATAAACTGATGATTCTAATTTAAGATAACCTGCACTGTTGCACTTATACTGTTAAAATCATTCATCTGTTTCAACCTAGCAGGTTAAGCTTGGGGATAACTGGTTCATGACATGGTATCAAAGCCTAACCCAAGTGTTAGAAGATACGCTAAAATAAATATCAATTATCCATAGTTCAAAAAAAGAGAAAAATCAATTTCATATTAGCGGTATATGTTCAAACCACTGTAATAAATGACGACTTGGAAAAACCTTCCCCCCCCCCATTGAGCTCTAACAAGTAACAAAAAACCTAATTTTCACTGAAACATTTGGAAAAAGGTATTTTTCAATGGTTTCTCCAAAAGGTCTCCCTCCTAAATTTAAAATATCTTCTATTTTACCCAATTTTCTCAATGGAACCACTACTAGTTCACCTCTACTGCTTTTAAACAATCAATCAAGAAAAAACTAGGCATTTCCTAAAATTGTTCATGTAATGTAACCCAACTTCATAGATTGTGAGTATTTAAACTGACGGTTATTCTGCACATTCCTTTTCCAGTATGAGCTATAAAATTTTAAAAATCCACTAGCTGATGTGCATAAAACATTTATATCATTTTTAAAACAACAAATACAAAATATAATGGTCTCTTTTAAAGAAAAATGATATTTGTGCAAACAGTGCAAGCTTTATGCACGATCTGGACAAAGAAAACATAACTACGGGACCAGGGGAATACACAACCCAAGGGCTTGCATGGGACTAAGGGAGTATATGAGGAGTTTTAAAAAGTTAGTGTTTCCAAGTATTATTACTCTAGACTCGTATAAACTACTGCATTAACAAAAATGACAATGGTGTATAACTTGACTTGATGGTCTTGCCATATTTTCTGGAGAGCATAGAAGAAAGCACTTTCATGATTAAAAAACATTCAAAAGATTATTTGATGAAATTCAATTAATAAAGTCAAAATGGATTCTACAGCTTTTAATCTGCAATAAACAAGTGCAAAACTTACTAGACAGACACTTTGACCTTTCTAACAAAAAACTAAAACTATTATCTTCCCAAAATCAATCGCAACAGACAAAAGTTTATAACTGGTCGTCCCATGCATCAGCCTGAGACTGTATGAAGTATATGACTAGTACATGTTGGTTTGTCACCCTGATGTTAAGCAGAGAAACAAAGACTTTCTCATTTACTCATCTTATGTTTCTATTTGATTTGATGAAGTGATTCATTCTGTTTAAATATTTGAAGATATTCTTACCCATTAAAGTTACATAACAACTAAAGTGATTGGTTTTGCCAAAACAGTATTGTCGAATATCGGCCATTGCAGTGCCAGGTGGCGGATTTTTTGACAACTACCATGACCAAATTGTGAAGGATGGCGGCGCCATAGCATTTTATGGAAAATATGGAGGCTTAAATGACAGATTTTTTTAATTTTCTGCCATGGTCCACCATCCACAATCGATAACACTGTATTTGTACCTCATATAAGCATTTAGTATTATGGGCCATTATGTCTTTTAGGTTTTAAACAGGTACAATACACAAACAATTAATAGCATATCGATTCCCTTTTCAAAAAAGACCAGCATATTGATTCATAATCTTGAAGCTTTTGTCTTACCCTTCTCGACCAGCCATACAATGAAAGTAATATTCCTGTGGACGAAGAGCTGTAAGAAACCTATCAATAATGAACCCTCCTGCTCTGGGGGAACAATCGAAGCACGGTAAGGTCTTTCCAGAAACCATACGTGGGACTCTTTTTCCTTCCAACTCTTGCTGGCCAAGATGAGAAGATATCTGCTGGAAGTTGACCTGTTCAAAAGCATATGAAATCATCTTCATTAAAAAAATGGCATTAAAAAAATATATAATTGACAGGTGGTATCAATTTCAAAAGATGAAAATGGTCCTAGGATAGCGTGTTTCAGAAACAACACCGAAACAGTTCATGTTATCCAAAAAAACAACTATAAAACAATTGCCCGACTAATTATTAATGTCTAATAAAAGAAGGAATTTGCTCTTTAAGCTTCTGAAATTGCTCTCACACACCCAAAATTACCTTCAATAGTCCCAACGACAGTTAACTGTTGTTCGCTCCTTAACATTTAGTTCAGTGGCGAACTTCCGGGTGCATGTAAGCAAATTGAGAAGCTTAAAGATAAAAAGAATCAATCAAAACCTATTGCAAACAAATTTAAATTACCAAACTGTTCTAATACCAGAAAAAAACTGTACAAAAAATCCAACATCCTTGAACTTTTAATGTATCTATAGTATCCAAGTACTGTTAACTCAATTAAAAAGTCAATTGATTTAAACTTATTAAAAGTATAAATGCCCAGACCGTGGTGATGAAACCTTCTTAAAGACATGGAGCAATGCTCCAACGATGTATATAGCCGCTTCTTTGTACACCTTTTTTAACTATAATGTCTGCCTACTCTTTACTAGGATATTCCATCTCATAAAGCACAGAAAAATGGATTTACTTAGGTCCTAGGCCCAAAATTTTAGGACTTCAAAAAGGTGCTGTATAAATGTATGGAAGGGATTTGAGCATTTGGAATATTCAAAGGAAGCACACACAATATGTAGTATGTATAGTGCTCTGTATCCTTTATATAATAAGATAAATAGAGTGATGTAGATGCAACAAAACTCTTACCATACTGCCCTTAGCTCCAGATGTAGTCATAAGAGAAATCCAATTTTTTCCTGAGGGTTTTAATATTCCTTTAGATAGTAGCTCCTTCAATACCCCTGAGCTAGTTCTGGAGTTAAGGCTACTTATCATCTTCCTATCTAAGTATGTTAATGCTGCTTCTCCATTACTGCGTATCTTTTTCTCAACATTCAACTGCAGCATGATTGGATCTGAAATACCACATATGCCAACACCTCAATATTTTACAAATACATCTAAACAGTAATAAGGAAATGCCGAGTATGGCAGGAAAGAAAACTACAAGTTGGAAGCCTGTCTAGCAGTATGTTAAAACAAAAACAAAATTTTAAATTATAATACAAAATGCTTTATCCAAAATATGATTTATAAAGTATGTCAGTATGTGTACAAGCATATGTTCTTTTAAATTATAATATGATGAAATGCATACACCAGTCTATCATAACGTGTTGATTCCATTCCCACTAGTTTCCATTTCCAGGAATCTAATATGAAATAAGCCCATTGGAGAATAGTTGAATATGATGAGAATAAATTGGATAGTGAAACCCATACGAAGATGTTTTCTTCCATGCTCATTTGGAAGACATATTTGATTCTTAGTGGTCACAAACTGCCTATACTTGAATGAGGGAATTATAATGATTGTAACTGTAAGACATTGTTGAAATAATTTTAAACCAGCTAATAGAAGCAGCAAAAACTCCACAAAAAACTTTTCCAACCACCCTTTTTCTAATTAGAGTCAACATCTGTCATAGCTATGTGGCCATAGCTATCATTCTAGGAATCACCTTAACATTAAACTAAACACATGAATTGCCTACTCTTTGTAATATAGCATCATGGTTAGTATCAGTATCTTGTTGTTCAAAAAAAATTTACTTTTGTTGTGTCTCCCTTAACTGAATAACCTTTTTAAAACACAAACACGTGCATCTATTAATGTTTGCAATAACATGGGTTCAATTCAATTTGTTTCAAAGAGAAATATTATGTGGCACTGAAGAACAATTGGCAAGAAGTAAATGCACAAAAATAAATAAAACAAAATCAGAAGCCAGATGTGCTGAAAGAATCACACTATAATACGGGTGAGAAAATTTACAAAGGAAACCAGCAACTAACCAAAATATTGACATAAATGATATCACATTAGGAAATGGAGCGTTATTCTAAAATCATGTGATTTGAATTAATCAATTGTACTTCAGATTACCTATATTATCACTCTCCATTGTTCCTAATCATGATGAACAATGTCACCAATTTCCTCGCAGCTTTCAAGTTGATTTATTCTTTCACTATCCTTTCCGACTTTTATCAGAAGATCATCAACCCCACACGTGAACCCATGCATCTGAATGACAAGATATATCACATTTTTGCAGGATAATTGAATCCTAATAAATATATCATATTTGCAAAGCTAGAGAAATGGTGACTAACCTGTAAAAAGTTTGTGAATAACCGACTTAGTGCCGAAAGAAGGACGCCAGCAGTATTTGAGCCATAAAACTCTTGCACTGTATGCACCATTCCATAGTCACCAAATTGAGCCTTATCAACTACACCACACACCAAATCATTTCTATATATCAACAATTTATCCCCATGCTCATCCTTGTTTCTTGATGTATCCTTAGTGCAATATTTTACCTCCCTTGTTTGGGTCTTAAAGAAACTAGATGGGATTTTTGTATTTTTAGTGATATAGCACAGCAATGCACTGATAACCTACACAGTAGTAGAAGCAAAAATTACATTATACAACAATAATGGCATATAAAACAAAGAGCAGAATATACGCAAGGAGGAAAATAAGAAACCCATGTTGTCAGAGAGCGGAGCTATAGCTCTGTAGTGTTGGCGGTATCTAAACAAATCGCTATTGTTCAATAATACACTATTTAGTACAAAGTGTTTTTTAATAGAAGCTATAGCTTGTCAGAATTCTAATAATCCTCTGTTTACCACAATCCGCAATTGACTAAGAAACAAGATTTAACACATACTGATTCAAGAATTTAATAAACTTTAAAATAATACATGAGTGACAAAAGGAACATATGAAAAGGTTCCTGTGAGGTTAGTTAGGGGTAGTTTGTTTCACATAATCAAAAATTACTCCCGGAATAACTTCCCCAGAAATATAAAGATGCGAATTCAATTCCTGTTTTTTTCTTTTTTTAAAAAAAAAAGTGTTTAGCACACAAATTCATATTCCTAAGAAAATTGATAGTTATAAAATATACTATATAAAATTCAATAGGAACTCGATTTCCCACATTCTCTTGGAAAAAAACCATTGGCAATATTGGGAGTTATCCATTTCCTAGGAACCTTCATACCAAGGAATAATAATTTTCTCAACATTTTAAAAAATATGGGTATACTCACTCCTTACCAATGTGCTCCCGGGAACATGATTCCTAGACTTAAAATAAACACCCTCTTAGATAGTAACCTTTTATAGCATTTGAAGTGTGAAAATGTATAGTAACCTGTTTCCCTGTCCACAATGGCTCTGGCTTGAATATTGCTGGAGGAAACAGAAACATTTCACTCTCGGAGTTTGACATGAAAACTTTCTGTCCTGGTTTGCAAGAGAAAGAGCTCATCCCAGTCATGGATACACCAGAACTGTAGAGAAGTTGATTGAATTCTTGACAGCTCAAAAAGGTGTCTTTTTTTGTGAGAAGCGCAGCACTTACAATATGATCCTGGAAAATTTATTTGAAATGGGAAAAATAAACTTCAGAAACTCACCCAAAAAAATCATATATATAATATGAACACACAGTTTTTATTAGCCAAGTGGCACATTCTTATTGTTTGCCAGCATTAGTGTCACACATTCTTGTCACATACTGTAACTGCATGGGCGACCTCTGCTATATGTGTGTGTGTGTGTGTAAATAAAGCTCACTAACTATTTATGCAAATAGATGAGACCTAATAGTAGATTTGTTTTCTAGTGATCTATTGGCCATGGGTATACTTGAGATGTGGGAAAGATGCATGTCTGATGCATTTGATTCTCTCTTATGTCGGGATACAAATGTTTTTTAATTGTGTATGCAAATACCTGAATCAAGGCTCTGATCGGATCACCACTTGTAGGCTTCACATATTGATTGTTAGCATTTACAATATTGTAAGCTTCAGCACGTGAAATTTCATCTTGTGGAAAATGAATATTAATCTCATCACCGTCAAAATCAGCATTGTATGTACTGAGATCATGAAGAGAATCAAAAGAAGTATAATGTTATGGTTAATGGATACATAAATTATCAAGAAATAGTCAAATGTACTAATAAATACATTTGCTACATACATATACTACAATCCGACCAAGATCAAAGAAAAGAATAAAATGTTACCTGCAGTTTGCATAATGCATGCGTACCGTTTTCTCCCCCTTTAGAACACGCATCAACTTTTCAACGGATGTGAACAGGCAATCAACATAGTTCCAGCATTCTATTGTCATAAACAGAGTTATCGTCATTTCATGTTCTTTTAAAACAAAAATAATAAAAGATAAAAATATCATTAAGGGAATATAGGAGATACTATATTAATTATATTATCAAAACACATCAAATGGGATAATGCATTACCTGTCGATTGACAAGCACTACATCACCATCCTTCAAGTGGCGATACACAACTTTTCCTTCAAATTCATGTTCATGTATCTTCCCATGATGCATAATAACCCCTCTTGAGGGTTGTAATCTCCTAGATGTAGGAGAACGTAAGTTCTTCTCTGATGAAAGCCTGTGTATCGATGTTGTATCAGTATAGAGCGTGGCACCTGGATGGGTGTACAGACCATTTAGGATAGCGTCCATTAACTTGACTGAATTCCAAGGAGTCACTCTCTGCAATATATTAAAAAAAAACCAATGGCTGGAAAGAGATTATCATACAAAGCGATGTCATGATGTGTTATACGACTTATACCAAACCTAATAAAATTTTGTTCAATACGAAGTTCAATAAACAATTATGCTATTAAAAAATGACAGCAATCATTATCATTGGTTAGTCAACATGTTAAATTTACTACTTAGTAATATCTTAATCTATGTTTCTAATGCTCAGGAAGAATAAATAACAAAGCCAAAGTTTGGCTGCTGCGTGCAAATTATTAACCAGATGAAATAACTCTAGTTAACATACGAATTCTCCATCATTTCTTCTGCTTTCGTACTACGGATGATATACTAGTAATCTATATATAGCAACCATGTGAGGATCATTAAATATTTTTGAAACATTAACCTGCAACAACATTGTCATCTTTATCTTTCTTATAAAGAGGACATATTAATTGCACACTCTTTTACCTTGAAATATGGTCTATACCATGGCCGATAGAAACCATCATCATCATCATACCATATATCTCAAAAAATGAAGCTGTGACTTGTGAGCACGAGAGAGCATTTGACCGATATGCTTAAAGAAACAAGTAATATTTCCAGAAGAATGTGTGATCACGGACAATAAATCTCAGTTCACCCTTCCATTTGAAATAGTATCTTGGCTGATAATTGCTAGGAAAAATGTGATTATTGAATTTAACCGCAAATCTATAGCTAAAAACACTTCTCTTCCTTTACCATGCATGTCTTCGCGTCCCAAAATGACACATAGGGCGAAACCAATGAGCCTATTATCATTACGCATGCATGTTTAGTGAATCTAAATTCAAAGTCACTGAATGTCCCTTGCAATGGTAAGGGAACCAAGATGGAACTGCACTCACTGGAAAGCAATAGAACACGGACCTATATGCATCCTGAAGGATCCTCATTTGTGCATCAGCTGCAAGGTTACTTTGAGCACTTGAATTTAGTTCTTGACTATTGGTGAGATGAAATTCGAAGATACCCTGACGACCCCTCTTTGGAATCTGATGAAATTGTAGTCCTTGAACTTGACACTCTCCTTGGACAATCAAATTAAGTGTTCCATAAATTGTGGTAGTTGTGGGATACATTCATATTGAAGTCTCTTGCAATCAGGGTCTTGTAACGAAAGAAAGAGAATCTTCATCAATTTTTTAGGTATCAATTATTAACAATCATTGTCCTATTTATTTATGCAAAATCCAAAGAATGTTTTCGGTCAGGTAATTTCGATCTTTTGCTCCTCATTGCTTCCTTGAGTTTATGATCAATTGCCACTTTTCCGAATAATATTGGGAGGATATGTGTGAATCCATCCAAACACCAAGTGGAATAAGCCTAGTGTTCTAAAAATTAGCGCAACAAGAACACACATTTTTTAACACGAGCTATTCTTCTATGGTCACAGGACCAAATTAATAGTCTTTACACATATTCACATGAAGAGATTATCTTTAAAATATTTAATTATTTTTTTTATCAATTTTCTTTTTTATCATTAAAAAATACTTGTTTATGTGTTTGTGACCAAACACTATTTATTTGGTCTTGTGACCATGTTAGAATTTCTCTTCCAACACACCCTCTTTCATTGGTTAAAATTCACATAGGTCTCACTAAATTATGTGGGTCCCATATAAATTTGGCGGGTCCCATGTCAATTTTAACTGGTCAAAAAGGGTGTGTTAAAATATATGTTGCCAACATTTCTCTAATGCAATATATCTCAGTCTAAATCGGATTGAGTAGCGGTGACAACAAAAATTGTGCAGTTTTATTGGTTTCATAGACAATGTCTCCCTTAAAAAATGTTACCTGAAATGTAGTAGTTGTAATATAATGTTACCTGAAATGTAGTAGTTGTAATATAATAGCTTTGTAGTTGGTTTGAATAATTCTATGAACAAAAATGATTGAGTGCGAAATCTAAATATAAATAAATACTTTATATTATGACTTTCTTCAGTACAAAAATAAATATAGATAGGTGATACACTATCTTCTAATCAATATATAGTTGATAGTGCATAAGTGATGTGATTTAACGTATAATATTTAGTAAAATTAGTGATTAACCTAATTTATAAATATGAAATAACATAACAAATATATATTATATTAATTTAATATTTAATTTTTTCGATTGAGATGACAAAATCCAAGTTGAAAAATAAAAATATAAGCTTTAAACTACTTGAATTATTTATCCAAACATATTCTATACTTTTTTGTTAAACAAGATATTGCCGATTGATTATTTTGTGTGAAATGAGTATCATCTATTTGCAACTGCAGAGCCTAATCTCTTAAGTCGAGTAAAATCACAATAGTTGACACAGGAAAAACCATGCTTATTAAATTTTTAAGATATCTAGTTTTTTTTTGTGATTAACTTTTTTTTTTATAATCAACTTTATGCTTCATGTTAGTAAAACATAAATCATATGTGTATATTTTTTTTTGTGTGTGACATATGTTAGGAAAACATAGTGTATATTGTCCTGTAATTACTAGCTCAACTCATAAAAATGTCAAAATTATTAGGCCGGACGTTATGATCGGGGTTCGAACTCCGATACCTTCAATTTATGATGGTTTCGTCATCTCAAATTTGGCTTTCCTAATCTTTATACAAAGACCATTTTACCCTTGTGGCACTTATTTTAAGTTGTCTTCTAGCTTGGGTGTCCTCTGTTCTTTTTACTGTCCCAACATCTTTCTCTCTCTCACTATAAAGTCAAGTGAAAACCCTTTCTCTCTCTCTCTCTCTCAAAACTCTCAGTCTAAACCCACACGAATCAATCAATGGCTTCTTCACTCTCTCTCTTACGCCAAAACACCTTTCTCTCCGCCACCCTCCCAACCACCCGACCCAAACCCAAATATGCATCCGCTCCGGGTCGGGTCCGAATGTCTCTCCAAGAAAACGCACCCACCATCGCCGTCGTCGGAGTCACCGGCGCCGTCGGCCAAGAGTTTCTCTCCGTTCTCTCCGACCGCGACTTCCCATACAGCTCCATCAAAATGCTCGCATCCAAACGCTCCGCCGGCCGCCGCCTAACCTTCGAGGAAAAAGAGTACGTTGTGGAGGAGCTGACGGCGGAGAGTTTCAACGGCGTCGACATTGCTCTCTTCAGTGCTGGTGGATCAATCAGTAAAGAGTTTGGTCCAATTGCGGTGAATCGTGGAACCATAGTTGTTGATAATAGCTCTGCGTTTCGAATGGATGAGAATGTTCCGTTGGTGATACCTGAAGTGAATCCAGAAGCAATGGTGAAGATTAAGGTTGGAATGGGAAAAGGTGCTCTCATTGCTAATCCTAATTGTTCTACTATTATTTGCTTAATGGCTGCTACCCCTCTTCATCGACATGCCAAGGTTCCTTCTTTTTCGCTTTATTTCGTTACTCATTTTTTAATATGTTTACAATTTGTCAATTTATGTAGACCGTGTTTGGTTAGGTGACAAAAAATGATTTTGAATTAATTCACTTTGTAAAATTGATTTATTTATGGGCGGATATTCATGTTTAAAGGGAGTTAAGCAAATAAATGATTTTGGATGAGTTTATTTATTTATTTATGTTTTGATATTCATGTAAATCTGAGGCTAGAAATCAATTCTATAGGCAAAAACTTGGCTACTACTTAGAATATTCACGTGGTATTTTCTGTTCTTGCTTCAACTTAGAATCAATTCTAAAGAGTAAATATTTCCATTCGGGGACATCCATACATTTCAAAATCAATTTTGCACACCTGAAATCAATTTTGCCTCGTATATAAGTGAAATCAAACTTAAACTTATGGTGTTTAGTGTTTGATGGGGGTAGGGTTTAGGTGCTATTTTTTAGTGTGATTTATTAGTTTTTGTGCTTTGTATGGTTTATTTACTCTGTTTGATTTGATAAATGCTACAGGTGTTGCGTATGGTTGTTAGTACCTATCAAGCGGCTAGTGGAGCTGGTGCTGCTGCAATGGAAGAGCTTGAGTTGCAGACTCGGGAGGTTTGATCTATCTCATATTCTAGTATTGGGAACTTTATGTGATGAAAAACTGGTTTGCTAGTCTTTGATCACAAATTGAGTTTTTTTTTTTTACTTTTAAGGTATTGGAAGGAAAACCACCAACATGTAAAATATTTAACCGACAGGTATGTTATGCTCATTGTGCCATCTCTAATGATTTTGAAGTTCAGGAACTGCTTTTTGATGAATTTTCTGTTTTGCAGTATGCTTTTAATTTGTTCTCACACAATGCATCTGTTCTTTCGAACGGATATAATGAAGAAGAAATGAAACTGGTCAAGGAGACAAGGAAAATTTGGGTAAGTCGTCTTGTTTATTTGTTTTTATTTTTATCTTTATCGCACTATGACATTCTTTACAACTTATTTCACTGTACTTTTTTTTCTTTCAGAATGACAAGGATGTCAAAGTAACTGCCACATGTATACGAGTACCCGTCATGCGGGCTCATGCAGAGAGTGTGAATCTTCAATTCGAGAGACCCCTTGACGAGGTAATCATTACTAATTTAATTTGTCTTTATGTTGTAGCTGAAAAATTGCATACCTATTCATTTAAAAAACAAAGGATGCTATTGTATTCCAAATCCAGTACACCTGGATCACAACTGATCTATTCCATTTTTAAAAATATTTAATTTATATTGGACTCGGTAATATTTCCCCCTCCAAAAATGAGGCAAAAAAATGTGTGTTATTTGGTATCTAATGGTTTGGGTTAGGATTCAAATTGGTACAATACATGCTCATAAAATTTATTGAATATTCATTTAGTTAAGTTGAGAGTTGACTGTTTGAATTCCATTATTGAAGTTTGTTGATTAGGTCAGTTATATTTAGTTCCTTTGTATTAACTTCGTGTTTCTTGTATGATTGACCAAGGAGGGTTGGTTTCAGAATCTCAAGATAAAGGGCTTTTGATGTAGAGTGATCATAAGGGACATCAACAAATTAGTTGTGTGACATATTGCGTGTTGCTAGAATTAGTTTTAGGGCTAAGTAATGTTTCACTTGTCATCATGCAAAAAGTTATGCAGGATTTCTAAGGCTTTATCATATATGTATAAACAATTCTCCTCACAACTCTTTTTTGATTAAGTAACAAATTCGAAAACCGCAGTGCATATAATATTTCTTTATTTATATATTTATAGTTTTAGCGTATACTGCTGGTGTGTGTTTATGTTGATTATGGAATGGTGGCCCCGATAGTCCTATACAATTTTTAAGTTTTGGCGTATACTGCTGGTGTGTGTTTATGATGATTGAGTATGGAATGGTGTGTATTTATAGTTGTAACATTTCTGTGTATTTCATGTTTGAATATGGAATGGTGGCCCCTATAGGCCTATACAATTTTAAGCAGGGTCCTGTTTTTTCATGTCATGCCCACATTCATATGGTCATGTAGGACAAGGCAATGCATTTTGAGTGGATACAATCATGCTAAAGTTAAGATCTCATATCTGAATTTCCTTGGTTTTAATATCCTCAGGACACTGCAAGAGATATTTTGAAGAATGCTCCGGGTGTAGTGGTTATTGATGACCGTGAATCCAATAATTTTCCTACTCCATTGGAAGTGTCAAATAAGGACGATGTTGCTGTTGGCAGGATTCGCCGTGACCTATCTCAGGATGGGAATCAGGGGTAATTTATTCTGTGGCAATATATTATCAGTTTTCAATTAGTTTTACACTTATTCATAATCATTTTACATGAATGGTTGATGTATACACGCAGGTTGGACATTTTTATATGTGGGGATCAAATTCGCAAGGGAGCTGCACTTAACGCAATCCAGATTGCCGAGTTGTTGCTATGAGTTCTAATATGTCAAAGGTTTCGCTGAATTGGTACCTCCAAGTTATGCTGCTTTTGAATCAGTTTTGTATCTCCTAGTTGGAAGTGATAGTTCTTTGGTTTTGTAAGGTTTAGCTAGTCAGAGGAATTTTTCAAGGATGTGATAATACACTCACTAGCTTGAACACATTTTTGTCATGACCTTGATTATTTGCACACTTTCTGTAATCCGCTCCTGTGGAATGAATAACAAGCATTGGTTATGGCATGAAAATATCACCCAATACATTCTCCTTGATCTCAGGAGTGAGAATACATGAATTCAGCTCTTCTAAAGTGAGTAATTCTTTTTAGAGAGTAATAGCAACAATTAATTAATAAACCAAAGATATTGTATGTACATCAAAAACAAATTATGAGCTTGGAATCGATATTCAGGAGTCACGGTGGTAATTTAATAGTGAATTTGCAAAGCTTCAATTGTAACTTGACTTTCCACACCCTCCAAACTTTCTTTAACCTTTCTATTTTCTATGAACAATAAACTGAGGAACACATTTTAGCGCAAACTCACTCAGAATAAACCGTTGCTATTTATTGGTCTGGAGAGGTACGTAGAAATATATAGATCCGTTGCTGCAGTCCAAATGATTCATAGTAACCTCATAGAACTTGCTGCTAACCTTTCCTTTCTATAACACTGACTAAGGATATTTGTACAACTTTTGTGAATATCAAAAAGAGGGTTTTCTGAAAGTTCACAAAATAGGTGTAATAACATTTCTCTTAATACTTAACATTTGGATCATTTTCCTAATCTTATCTTGATGAGGTGCTTTTGTCAATTTGTATATGCAGTAGGCTGAAATTCTAACAAATAGACGGCTTGTCAAAAATAACATAAAATATCACACCAAAAAAAAAATCATCCTTCAACAGGAAAAAATAATCACACCAGACTTTCAGAAATGACCGATCCAAACCTAAAAAAAAAAAAAAAAAACAGTTATACTCCCTCCGATCATGTTTACAAGAAAAAGTTTATTTTTTAGATTCATTAAATAATTGATGTATGTAGTTTAGAAATAGACCGAATACATCAATTATTCAATGAATTAAAAAAGTAAATTGTTTATTAGAAATAGGAGGGAGTATATTTTGTGACGTAAATTTCAATGATGGAACAGTTTGTTATTAGGGTTTTTTTACGATGGAAAAGAAGAGAAGAGCGGTTTCCATGGCGGAGGCAGATTGGTCTGAACTTCCAAATGATCTTGTCAACCTGATATCGCAACGATTCGATAAAGATCTCGATCTCATTCGCTTCAAATCAGTTTGTTCGATGTGGCGGCGATCATCCATCTCAAATCACCACCATCAGATTTTACCCTTCAAACTACCACGTTTTACCTCGAATTCCCTCTCAAAACACATCCTCTACCTTATCAAACCACCGCCGCCGCCGCCACCACAAGAACAAGAAATCCCTCTCCGCCCCTGGTTGATTAGAATTACCAAAAACTCACGCGGTGAAACACAACTCTTCCACCCACTCCACCCACAATTCTCGCCTTCTCCTTATGACTTCCCTTAAGTGCTAGACTTCAGCAGATTTTCTGACGTCGTGCATTTGGGAACCAACTTCATCATTGACAGTAAAAACAAAGAACCGACCATACCATACCGACCATTTCACAAGGGTCTGATATCCGTCATCTTATGATGTTAGATCAACAAAGGGAGCTGCTGAGAATAAGGGAGAAGCTGAGAAAAAAGGGAGTGAGAATAAATACAGGGCGAAGAAAGGTTGTTGCTGTCACATGCCATGGAAATAAACCTCTTGCTCTCGGCAGGTTGAGCTATGAAGGCAAACCGGTACTGTTCCATTGCCGCAAAAACAAAAAGCGTTGGAAGCTAATCCCCTGCATGCCAACATACTTTGTAGACATGTGTTTAAAGACCGGTTTTATGCAGTCAATAAAATTGGTCAGACAGTTGCTTTAGGAGCTGACTGTAGTGTCCAACTAGTGGCTGAATATGTGGATGGAGGAGAAATGAAATTCCTGGTAGAGAGTGAAGGTGAGCTGTTGCTAGTGAACATCTATGACACTCATCGTTTTGGGTTACCAGGTGAAGATGGTCTAAGGCTTGATGTGTCCACGCTTGATGAGAAAGAGAAGAAATGGGTCAAGTTGACGAGTTTAGGGGATAGAATTTTGTTCTTGGGGAATGAATATTCATTTTCTACTACTGCTTCGGATTTGTCTGTTGCCAAAGGGAATTGTGTCATCTTCATTGATGACGCCTTCAACTATTTTGACGATATGCGTTGTGGGATGTGTGTTTTTCACTTGGATCAACGCAAACTTTTCCCTTTATCCGATTATCCTGATTACTCCAACTTGTTCTGGCCACCTCCGGACTGGATCGTTAAAATGCTGCAGCATTCTTAAAAGATTATCTTATCTTGGTATTTTGTTTCAATTCCCAGTACCGTTCATGTTTTATACATTATTAATATTTTGTTTTAATTCCTAGACTTGTTTAATCTTTTACTACTATTTATATCCCGACAATATGACAGTGATTGCCAATAGTGTTCTATTTCCTAGAAGACTTGGTATTTTTTATTTCTTTTCAATTCCTTGTATTGCTTTTGTTTGATACATTATAAAGAGTTTTACTTAGTAATTACCAAGTGATAATTGATTCTCACTTTTCTTATGTGTGATTTTTTTCAATGAATCTTCTAACACTTTCTTCTCTACTAGGCAATGAAAAAACAAAGCTGAGTTGTCTATTCTTTTTCGTTGTATCATAATTTGAATGATAGGATCATGTGCATTGGTTTATTAAATTGCTCATACTATGTTAGTAAAATAACCAAGTATATATGGTTTATGGCTTTTGTTCTTTGTTACTTTACTACTGTTATTGCTTTCTTATCTTTAATAATATCATCACTTTCTTTTATCTTAGTTAAAAGCTACTCTAGAAAAAACTCATCTCTAGATACCTTAGCAGAAATGTTCCAAGCATTGTTGATTAAGATTTTTCAAAATTATGGTATTCTCAATGTAACTCTTTCAGTTAAGGGTAGCACTATTCTTGTCCCACCACATTCGGGTATTGACAAAAGCTCCCGGTTCTATCGAAAAAGCTACAAAACCAATTGTGCTAAACCAACATTTTTACTTAGTCATAGCAACAAAATTTTACTGAAAGAATGAGGAGCCAATAATGCAGAAAGTCATTTTGTACCAAACAAAAAACTTGATTATACAAGTATGCTAATTTTTGAGTTAGACACATACCTCTCACAAGGGATCAGTTTAATCAGGTAAACTTAACTTATCAGTTATTATGGTACTAAAAAGATGTTTCCCCGACAGTGTAATTTGTCCCAACATTTGAAAAATATTAATTTCTTCTGAAACATCAATCCGGCCAAAATATATTGTTGACGTAGTTATTAGGAATATTAAATAGTTATATAGTTAACCAATATGTGAGTCCTTGCAGCAACAATTTGCTTTTGAGATCAATGTTGAGCATATGAAACCATGTGCTGAGTTGAAAAACTCAGCTCATAGAGTCATTGTGCTGCTTGCAAGATTTTGAGAAGATTGTTGATAAATGTGTTTTGGCACCTTATTTCTCTCCCACTGAACGTGCCAAGTTTAACATTTCTAAGAGTCTTTGGTTCTAGCAGGATCATTCAAGTTCTTACGGGTAGTAATTATAGGACCAAGGCTAGCAATTATAAATCAATTAAACTTGTTTTTTTGTCTCTTCTAGTTAGGAAAGTTACCTGTCACATAATTTTGCTCAAAATTGAAACAACAACAACAACAAAGATTTATCCCACTAAGTGGGATCAGCTACAAATTACCGGATAATGTTCTATGGTAAACCATATTTCCTAATAGTTTGTCTTATAGTTTTTATAGGTCTTCCTCTGTCTCTAGTGATATGATCATCATCTATAGGATCTACTCTCCTTACTACATAATCTATAGGTCTTCTCTCTAGATTCCCAAACCACCTAAGCCTATTTTCCACTATATTTTCTATTATAGGCGTTACCCGAACTGCCTCTCTAATGTTGTCATTTCTAATCATATCTCGTTTAGTCTCGCTACCATACATTCAATGCAACATCCTCATCTATGTTGTGCTTATTTTATTTGTTTGTTGGTTCTTAACCATCTAACACTCCATTCCGTTCAACATTGCTGGTCTTATAGACGTCCGATAAAATTTTCCCTTCGACTTGAGTGGTATTTTCGTATCACATAAAACACTTGATGCTCTTCTCCATTTCAAACACCCAACTTCATACGATGATTAACATCTACTTCTATTTCTCCGTCGTTTTGCTGAGAATTGAAACCATAAATATATTTGTATCTAAAGATGATTTTAACATTTGGGTGAAAGTTGGAGAAACAGAACCAAGATGTGAATAATATATTAAGATGTGTTGAAATATTTTACTCATCATACAAATATTCATTTGTGCAGTTCTTTAGTATTAATTTATAAGATCATAAAGAGTATAATATTTTTTTTCTTTCTGAGTAAATGATGACAAATGTAAATAGGAACCTCACTATTTTTAAGCTGTAGTGCCCCTGTACAATGTAGCACTCATCTCAGAGTTATCTTCTCAGGGACAAACATATTACTATAAGGCTAGTTTGCAATTAACAAGAATGCATAATTTGTAAAGCTAAACGGTAATGAAAAATATCAAATTCTTCTGATCTGGGTGGTAAGAAACTCTAGCTTTAAGTATGTGGTCAGATGTTTAATCTCTAATTCATGCATACAAAAGTTTAATCTTTTATATATAGACAAACTTTGAATACGTTCAAGATTCTCAAAGGAGTTAATCTTCCGAGTTGTGTAAGTCTACAGAAAACCATAAAACAATCTTCCTAGTTGATTCACATCCTAGTGTGGCAAGAAGAAGTTATTGTAGCAGCTTGGGTTATAATTTTGATTGTTCATGATCCTTACCGAACAATAGACACAATTGACTCAATTTGTAGAAACTTGCATCATATTATTTGATTTTTCATGCATGTTTGTTGGCCAACCTGGTTATCAAGGCCAGCCATTGTATAAAACTAAGTTGGCGGTCATTGTGAATTGATTCTGTTTCCATATTCAAATTTTTCTCTCTTTTCTTTCTTTTACAGCAGGTAGTAGTGGTATCTATCCCTTCCAAATCAGTAGATTGCTTAGTTGTAGTTATAGTTCCGAATTCTTTTGAGGTGTTTCTTGAAGGATGAGATATGAGAGACAATTCTTTTGTTTCTGGTTGATGGTGAGCTATTAGTCTTTACCCCGCTACTGCTAGCTTTGATTCTGTCTTCCTCTGCAATATTTTCATTTGATTTATCATACATGTTCAACTTAGCAACTTTGTCCACTATGGTGATAAAAATTGTTTATTTTTGTAACCATTGTTAGAAATATTGCCATTATTGCCGGGAGTGCTGTTGTATTGTTTATTTTTAGCATCTAAACTTTTTCTACCAAACCAATTGGATCTGAACCAAGGACCTAATCTAAAAAATAAAGAGGGCATCATCATGACTGACTTTGTTGATCAACAACGAGATGGTGTGTTCTAAAAAACATAATATCTTCATACAGTTAATCCAAGATGTCGTTAACCTCCACCTCTGGAAACCGCTCACATTTGGTCTTGGTCGTGGTCGTAGAGCTGCAACCGACCAGTTGTATCTTGTCAAGAAAGTACAGAGCAATTGCACTCAAACAAGAACTAATTCCACCCCAAGGAATCATCATCCCCATCCAGCTTCATAAGTAATCAATATTGCTTCCAATCACCGACATGCAAAATTATTCCAAAGCCATCAAAATATATAAAATTAACCTCCTACCCCCAAAATAACTTACAAGGGTTTGTGAAACGCCCACGGTTATTGACGTTTTTGTTATGTTGATACTTGTCGACCAAGAATCAATTATCAATTTTTTTTCCCGAGGAAATAATCAATTAATATATCTTCTTAAAAAATATGTATACGAAAACGCCTATAAATAAGAGAAATGGGATTCGAAGTTTCAACCTCACAATTAAGAAAAAGTTAAAGGTTAGCGATTTGACACCTTTCCCCAATTATCATGTCTTTGAGAAACCAAGAAGATGATCACTCTGAGGAATTCCGGCGGAGAAACATTTGAGGTTGATGAGGCGGTGGCACTAGTCTATGATCAATGTTTTCTTTAGTTTTGTTTGACCATCTACTAAATTTTCTATTCATCACCGAATGTCTTTATCAAATAATAAGTTACGATTATCGACAACTATTCTTTTTATTTATCGTTGTTATATCTTCTACATAACTTACCATAAAAAACATGTAAATGTTATTTGATGTGTTAAAAGTTTCACATTAAATAAATGTGATACAAGTACAATTCTCATTCTGCAACTCAATTTTGTAGGGTTAATTTAAGCTCAACCTAAATTTCAATATGATGATTGACAAAACTTGAACTCAATTTTGTCGTGGTCTCTCTCACACATTTGAACAACCATATTCAAATTGATTGGTCATGTCATGGTAGTCTAACCTTAGACTCAACTCCTGTAAACATAGCATATCCAAAACTTTGAGATGTCGCTATGTAAGGTCGCGATAGAGTTAAAAATCTACCAATTGTTCGAAGAGGCTCTTTGAAAAACAAAACAATTTATTGCCATTCACAGAGGTTGTCATGAGAACGAATAAAGTCAAGTTGGTTCCATATTCTACTAGCATCGGGCCATCATGTAGAGTATGTGAAGGGAAGAGGGTTGTCTCTTGGGAATGAGAGCAAAAAAGAACAGGTATTAGTGGGAAAGCGAAGCGCATGCGTGGCTTGCCCATACAAAAATCTCGTTTTGAGGAATGCAATCAATTATGACATGGCTAATGTGTGGTGGGTTTTCCTTTTTTAATTGTAAAAATTTTAAAAGAACAAAAGTAAAAAACAACAGTTAGCATCATCATTTTGTGTTGTATAGTTATCTGTTTTTGAATCAAGTTGTTCACAAGCCATGAGATTTTTAACTTATGAAATCTTCAGTCTTATTGCAATAGCCTGATATGTGAAGTCTAATCATAGGTGTGTGATTTGAATATCGGACTTGCAGTCATCTTATCGCAATTGAATTTGTGTTCGTTTTTCGAAATTGATTATTTTTCTTGTGTGCATTTTTTTTCCACGAGACTGTGGTAAAACCCCTCAGGTCCTTAACAATGTCAAGCGAATAATAGACTTGAAAGTGCAGAAACTATCAAAGACCAATGAAAAATATGCATATTTTTAATGTGATAGAAAGAATTACGATTTACCTGCTAATTGATAGCAATTGAGTGAAGATTAGCACTCTTTGTTGGAATGATTAAAATCGCAAGTTTTAGAAGAAATTCAAGTGGGGTGGAAAAGAGGAAATAAAAGTACCAAAATTGTGTTATGTCCTATATAATGATCTTTCAGGTATATAACTTCAGTAAT
>Ga0315914_1000465_pt1 | contig 50574 bp, 27 predicted proteins | sample MpolenodulesMG_FD_203920 | JGI IMG/M metagenome (GOLD analysis project Ga0315914, IMG submission 203920) | Medicago polymorpha root nodule microbial communities from Los Angeles, California, United States - elongated nodules | ecosystem: Host-associated > Plants > Roots > Nodule | place: USA...
ATCAAAACCCTCAAAGGGAAAGAAATAAAATAGGAAAAGGAAAAAAGCGATGGGAAAACTAAAAAAGGCCCTAAAGAAAAAATGTGTCGCTCAACCACCCTTGGAACGAGTGTTGTAGGTATTGCCTTTGTTGAACTGCTTCTTCGTTAGATAAGGCGTAAATTACTCTTCTGAACCGTCTTTAGTGACAAATAAATGTTATAAGTTTTGAACCCTACTAAATATGTTTAATTTCTTTGGAGTAGTTGATGCGATTTGAAACTAAGTTTGGGGTTGCTTTGTAGAATTTGCAACATTTTAAGTTTGAGGTGGGGTACTAGTAGTGAAGGTGAGAAAAACACAAGAAGGGGGGTTGAATTGTGTTAGATTTTTATTCTTTTTAAAACTAAGTCCAATGTTCAGAGTCTGATAGAGTTCAGAGTCTGAGACAGAGTTCAAAGTCTTATGCAGCGTATAATGTAAAGAGATAGAGAGAAGAGAAAAACACAAAACAATTATACAGGTTCCTTCCACAATCCGGAAGTAGTCATGTCCCGCTTTCACTTCCAAGGAGAGTTCACTAAAATCAATATCTAATTACAATTGCTCAAGCATAAAATCAAGAGACTTCAAACTACTCAAGCACAAAAGCAAGAGGTTTCCTATGCTCAAGCACACACGCAAGATACTTCTTATGCTCAAACACAAAAGAAGGATACTTCTAAACAAACACAATTACACAGAAAAATGTTTGAAGTTGAACACTTGATATACAATCAATGGTATTCACAAATACAAATCAGATACAGACTCTTAAGACTCTAGAATTTCTAAGATATGAAAGTTATTAAGAAATTCTAAGTGAACTTGATGTGAAAACAATTTCAGGAGAGTTTTGACACTTGTAAATTGTTGTGAGTCTCTTGCAATCTTCAAGTCTTCACTCCTTTATATAGAGGTGTGAAAGAGATGTTGTTGATTTCCAGCACATCAAAATAGTCGTTGTTGAAGCGTGATAATCAGCAACGATCTGTTGCTTGATTTGGTTATTGTCCTATGAAGGAACAATTTCAAATTCATTCCATGAATAGAGGATAACCAACGTACACATAGTTTTTATCTTGTACTACTGCAGACATGAAGAGTGGAGTAGTGGTTGTACAATTGTACTATGTCCTTTTCATGTGCTCTTCAGTGGATAAGCATGTCTTTAGATTTGGAGTAGTTCTAATAAATCAATATGGAGTTTGAAAAAATGTCTTTAGATTTGAAAGATGATTTAACAATTTTTTCCTTCTGGTGTGACACCCTAAATCCTAAAAATAATTATTACTATTATTTAATTAAAAATAGAGTTTGATTCGCAGCAGAAAGTGTCAAATAAAAAATTTTCTCATAATATAAAAATTCTTCCACAAGATTTAGGATATCACATTGACTCATAACAAACATAATTCAAATTTCACTTCATTGAAAATTATAATAAAATTAACATCAAATCCTTTGCTTTCGAAAATATTTTCTTTTACATCATAGACAATGGTTTTCTCGTACAAAACTAAATAAGTAAACATATCCCTTTTCCCGTGTCGCTATCAGAGCGGTGCTTTTCCCCAAGATAACAGACGACAAAAGACAAGTCTTCATGAAAGGCATGTACTTGACTCCAAGATTCATAACCTATAGAACTACGGTTTCGCAACCGCAGGGCCAAGCCAGCAAACACGAACAACGAAGGGGTGAGTTTCGAGAACATGTAATAGTATAAACTAAATGAGAAGAAAACGTAAGCAATTAAATCAAAACTGTATCACATCACAAACATAATATTCAAAACCTTGAAAAATATACATTATATCATCTAAATCCACTTTAGTAAAAAATATCATAAGAACCAAAATCTTCACAAGCACAATGTCACAATTCAATTCCAAAATAGTCGCAACACAGATAGTCACCAATAACCATCAAGACAGTCAAAAATATAGTCTCACGGGGTGATCAAAAACACATTCATAACAAGTATAGTCATAATTCAAACAATGGTAAAAATAATCACAATGACATTCAAGACAATCAAAAACATAATCTCACGAGGTAATCAACATCATTCACAACACTCACCAATTTAAACATCAACAATTACACTCATTCCTAACGTCACCAAGTTAAAAAATGTCATCATGTATATGCAAAGATGAAACTCTCTCATAACACCTAAATGCATGTTGGTACCGATCTCTACTCACCAAAATTGCATGTCAGAGTTATGTTACTGAACATACACGTCACCAGAATCGTCACCAGAATCCTAATCATGATATGATGCATGAAGAAAATCAACAAATACAACACCATAGAATTTATATATTTACTCACCAATAACGTCGCCAGAATTTATATAGTTACCGACCAACAACGTCACCAGAATTTATATAATTACTCACCAATTACGTCACCAAAATTTATATATTATACTCATCATTAACATCACCAGAATTTACATATTGTACTCATCATTAACATCACCAAAATTAACATTCAATTATACATCACATTTATATCAATCATTCAATAACTAACCAATCCAAAAAATTGCGGCAAATAAAGCATGAGCACACACAAAATTTATCCATGACATCAAATATTACTTATTCACATAATTCAAATCAAGCAGCACCTTAATAAAGTTTCTAATTCCTCTTTTAACTTCACACTTTCAAATTTGCACATTAATTTAATTATTCTCTCAAAGGGCTACAACCGTCACGCCAAGCTCTGAATGAACTTTGGGAAATACGGCTATCCCGTTCATCTCAGTTAATTTACACTCTTGATCTCGAACTCTTTTCTCTCACCCCATACCTGGATTGAAGCTTTCACACTATATAAAAGGACATAGAGAACTGAACGGCAACAATGAACCCGCATAGCTGATTGAATACGCACTTCATCTTCATCAATTATTGTGTCTATATAAATTGAGTCACTATTATTTAAAATATAGAATAGTCTAAAAATAATAAAATATAATAATTTAGTTAGTCGCACCTATATACTATAAGAGTAATTTTGTTGATAAATGAATGACAAACCAAGACTCCAATATTAATTCCAAACCAATTTAAATATAATGAATGTCCAGCTAGAAAAAAACTATATTTTCTAAAATCGTAATATCATATGCTTCCAAATATGAAATAATTCTATTCTCTTCTCTAATCATACGTCCAATACATGGTTTAATAATTCAATTTCTACGAGTAGTAATAATTCAAATCATGATCGTTTGGAAATTCTTTGCATAGTGAATATGAATCAATTTGAAATATCAAGATTATCTAAAAATCAAATTAAAGAATAACCGTGAAAAAAGAAAGGAGTCAATAGGAAAGATTGGTTAAGTCTATTAGCCACACACGGTCAAAAACAAGTAACTAGATTGCATATTTTTGAATTCACCCATCACTTCAATTAAAAAAATTATTTATGTATTAGTGAAGATTAAAATGCCCAAAATTCCAATTTAACAAGCACCATATAAATCCCTCAATTCTATGTATTCTACCGTCATGACTTTACTATTACCAATTTATATAATCAAAACCCAAAATCTGAAACAGTGACATAAAAGCTTTGTAAAAAGAAAACGATAGAAGAAAGGAATTCCACTGACCTTAAGAAAACTGGATCCTAAACTCACACATTCGGCGGCTCTCGTCTTCTCATCTTTGCACAAGGTTTACGTATACGCTAGCTAATTAGCTTAGGGTTTAAAGTCTCTCTTATTCCAAATACATTGCATATGGATCAATTCATTCTAACCATCGTTGATTAATATCTTCCCCTCTATTAATTAGGCCCACTTAACTATATATACCCACTCATTTATTCTCTTCCTCACTAATGATATAAACTAATTTTATTTTACTCACTCATAACTAATATCATCCCAAAAATACTCGCAGTAAACTACTATCATTTTTCTATAAAGATTATAAAAATAAATCAATAAATAAAATATCACATTTTATATTACTTCTAGATCAAATAAATACGTATAAAATTATCACACCACAACAACTACACATATAAGAAAAATAATCAAAATATTACTAAGACACCGAGATAATTATTTATAAAATACATAATTAAATAAGATGATAGTTAGAGATAATTAAAATAAAATATACCCACATTTCTTATTAATTTACACAATGTCAGAAAATAAGCAACATACATGTACAAATAAAATCACTTAAAATAATAACTAGCGATTTATACCAAGCACATATATTTATATATATAGAAAATGTATTATGGAAAATTTGGGGTGTTACATCTGGCATGCACCACAAAGTGCATCTGAATGATAATCAATGTCTGGTAAGCCTCTGACCAGTTGTAACTTACTAAGCTTAGAGATTAATCTCCAGTTAGCATGTCCCAACCTTCTGTGCCACAACCATTTATTATCATTCACTGATAGAAGACAAACTACCTTCTGATCAACCAGTTCAAAAAAATTAATTTTATAGACATTATTTTTACTATTTCCCTTGAACATTATAGACTTATCATTTTTGTTGATTATTGTGCAGTTGGTCTTATCAAACATCACATCATAACCACTATAACAAAATTGACTAATGTTAAGTAGGTTATGTCTAGGTCCATCTACCAACAACACATTATTAATTGAGATAGAAGAGTTACCAATAGTTCATGTACCAATGATCTTGCCATTCTGGTTTCCTCCAAATCCCGCAGTTCCTCCCTCTTTCATTGTTAGGGTTAGGAACATAGACATTTCTTCTGTCATGTGTCGTGAGCAGCCACTGTCCAGGTACCATGATTTGTGATCTTCCTTTACTCTTAGGCATATTTGCAGCATCAGGAATTTCAGACTTAGGTACCCATATCTTTATGGATCCTTTAAGGTTAGTACTAAAAGTTTTACTCTTCTTCTTTTGTGCCTTGTGCTTGTAAGTGGCTTCCTTTTGGTTTTCGTGTGTGTGTGTCTGTAAATCTTTCTTTATTTATGCCATTTTATAAATACATATTTCCTTCATTTCATTATATTATATTTTTGGCTTAATTACATAAATGGTCCCTTAAATAATTATAAAATTTCAATATGATCGCCTTATTAGTTTTCGTCCCATTCTGGTACTATAAGTTACCTCCGTCCGCCACTTAAATCCATTCCGTCAGTTTTTAATCAAAAAAACGTTACATCATCCCCTTCATCATCAAATCCAGAAAATGAAGTGATGATGAATGTATGGAGAGGAGGAGGAGGGAAGAAGATGAAGAAAGGTGGAAAAAAATTAGGTAGTAGGAGTGCACCATTAGATATAATAGACATGCACGATCTAGAGGTTGTATTTTTAGAAAAAATATCAAAAGGTTTAAATTAAACAAATCAATGAGGTATTTGGTGGACCACCTACAATGCATGTCCACATTAGACATTTGAGGTTAATAGTTAACAGAATTGGACAAACTTGATTAACAGAGGTAACTTATGGGATCATAATTGTGCGAAAATTAATAAGGGAACCATATTAAAAATTCATAATTATTTAAGAGACCATTTATGTAATTAAGCCTATATTTTCTCATTGCAAACTACAAGATAATCAATTAATTTTCTATCAATTTTTTCTATTTATCATTGATCAACCAAACAAAGTGTATAGAAAGTAAATACTAAGTAGTCTGGATTTCTTTTCATCAAGGACTGTTTCTTTTTTTACTAAATTAATTATTAAATAAATTAAAATTTCAATTTTCAATGTATTGAATGTACAATTTTTTTTTTAAAAATAATATATATATTGAATGTGCCAAATTTCAATTTTCGTTGTATTATCATTCAATATCTCTTGCTCTTTGTAGTAAATAACTAAGAACAATACAAATAAAATAACAAAATTAATGTTGCATTAAACTTTAAAAATAAGTCTAAAATGATTACTTTTTTTCTTGCAAATGAGAAAATTAAAAACCGAACGAATGAAATATTATTTAATCTATTCCATAAAATTATAAACAAATCAAAGAGACCTTAAGATGTGTTTCAACTCAAATCCAAAACCAAGACACACACACCTCTATAAAAACAACATATGATAAGTTCTACTACCTTCACTTTTTGCCCTTCCCTCTCAACATGGGTTACTTACCAATCACCATTACCTTCATCTCTTTCATTTTTCTATTCCTAACTCGCTACCACCAACTCGTTCATGCCGATTCACCAACTCTTGTTCCCCCTTATTCTTGTGACATCACCAACCCACTTACAAAATCCTATACTTTTTGCAATCTTAACCTTCCCATCATTGAAAGAGCTCAAGACATCGTGTCACGGCTCACATTGGATGAGAAACTTGCTCAACTCGTTAACACAGCTCCACCTATTCCTCCACTCGGTATACCTAGTTATGAATGGTGGAGTGAAGCGTTGCATGGTGTTGCAAATTATGGTAAAGGGATAAGATTGAATGGGAATGTAACTATTAAAGCTGCAACTATTTTTCCTCAAATTATTCTCATTGCTGCTTCATTTGATTCCAAACTTTGGTATCGGATCAGCAAGGTTAATCACCCCCTCTTTAAATTCATATTTGAAATTTTATCAAAATGTATGAAATGCAACTAATTTAACCCATGTTTGAAATTTTTAACAAATTACTTTCGAGTGAAATTTCCATCAACTATCGGTGTAAAAACTTATATATTGTCCTTATTATAATGGTTATTAGTTTCATTTAATTAATAAAAAATTATCTTCTCCGATTTGTTTAAAAAATATATATGTGTGTGACTTTAGAGATGATTAATGTAAGTTTATGTTTTTGTTTACTCGCAAAGAAAAAAATGTTTTTATTGATTTCAAAAAAATAGTTTATGTTTTTATTCTTTGAGTGACCTCCTGTTGTCCTTATTATGAGGATTTTTTTATCGGAATTATTACAACAAAAAAAATAAACTTATTTTATGATGTATTTTTTAAGATGCATTATTTCGTTGAGTTTGTATTATTTTTTCCTCTTTCCTACTCCCTTAATTATTTCTATACGTAAAAAGAAGAAAATCATCAAAACTAAGATATATAATTACTAATTTAATTTGAAAAATTTATGCTTAACTATGACAAATAAATGTGTTTTTATAAATATCAAAGTAATTTCAATAATTAATATTCTCTTCATTCTACAATGATCGATTTGATCATTTTACAAATATTAAAAAAAAGTGTATAATGAATTATACTTTTATTTAATTAGATTTATCAACTATTGATGTTTTTTTTTGTCAAGTAGCCTAGTGGTTGTATCTCACACAATTTAGTTATGGAGAAGTAGAGTGTCCGGGGTTCGAACTCCGGCCCCTGCATATAATATGCAATATCCCTACCAATTGAGTTAAACTCACGGGAATAACTATTATGTAAAGTGAAAAATATTAAAAATATTAATTGGAAAGTGGTGAAAATAATATTAATTAGATGATATATTTGACAAAAAAAAAATATAGCTCGCACAATAAGTCATTATAGCAAAAAACGTGTCTCAATTACGGATTCTACAATATATCAATAAAAATTTAATTTATTTTTTCTATTATATTTGACTGTTTATTTCTCATGATGGATTTCAATTTTTTTTCCTTTACTAAATGATCACTTTGTAAAGTGAGTAACACATGATTTCTCATTTTTTTTCTTAATTTCCTTTCTAGTTTTGCTAGAATTGTTTTAATTTTGTGTGTGTGAAGGTGATTGGAACCGAAGCAAGAGCAGTGTACAATGCTGGACAAGCAGAGGGGATGACATTTTGGGCACCAAACATAAACATATTTAGGGATCCAAGATGGGGAAGAGGGCAAGAGACAGCTGGGGAAGATCCTTTGGTAAGTGCAAAGTATGCTGTTTCCTTTGTGAGAGGTCTTCAAGGTGATTCCTTTGAAGGTGGAAAACTTAATGAAGATCATCTTAAAGCTTCTGCTTGTTGTAAACACTTTACTGCCTATGATTTGGATAATTGGAAAGGTGTGGATCGTTTTGACTTTGATGCCAACGTAAGTTTTCTTTCTAGACCAGTCCATCCGTTTTAAAATAAGTATATTTTAAATTTTTACGTATAGATTAAGAAAATGCAATATAGTTGTCAAAACGCTTTTTATTTTAGAGTTGTAAAAAAAATGACACTTAGACAAAATTTGATCTTATTAATTATTGGTGTGTTTCTTATATTGTTAATCTTTTGGATTTTTGTAACTTAAGAAGAATCCAAATTTATTCAATTTAGGTCACTTTGCAAGATTTGGCAGATACGTATCAACCCCCATTTCACAGTTGCATACAACAAGGACGGTCTAGTGGAATAATGTGTGCTTACAACCGTGTCAATGGAGTTCCAAACTGTGCAGATTACAATCTATTAACCAATACGGCAAGGAAAAAATGGAATTTCAATGGGTACATATATTTGTTTTTTTAGTTAAATATGCATTTAATTTGCCCACATATTTTCTAAATTAATTATAAAATCAACCATTCACCAAAATGTGAATGTGACATTTCATTTTTTTGACTGTCAAAAAAGGTATATTACGTCGGATTGTGCAGCAGTAGATATCATACATGATAGGCAAGGTTATGCAAAAGCACCAGAGGATGCTGTAGCAGATGTACTTCAAGCTGGTAAACTTGCATTGCACCTTTATAAATATATGTTTCAAAAAATTTTAATACATATTTTCTCTCAAATTAACATCAGTCCTTTCTTTATATAATAATCACATAGTACTTCATTAGTATTTAATTATGAATATATAAAGAAATCAAAATGACAATGTTATTTTAATTTTTTACAATGCTTCTTCAAAATAACAATGTGAAGAGCTGTCAATATACTCCCAATGGAAAGATGCTTTTCTAACTTATAATTTTGGTTAGTTTACATTTTGGGATTAACTTTTTCTCCATACTCCAAATTTTAATAAAACTATAAATGTTTTTGGACTGATCATCTATTTTGTTTAGAAGTGTATTTTGCAACAATACAAAATATACAATTTTTCATTTGTATACATTCAAAGTAATTGTTTCATTGCATGAGAAAAGTTTCAGCTCCCTTGCATTTTTCGTTCATATTAATAGAAAAGTGCATGGTTTGGCCCACATTTTTATTTGAGTTCCCACATATCTTCATGTCATTGTAGGCCATCATAGTCTTTTTTGACAATTAGCAAATTAAATATCAGTCCAAAAATTCATTGTTGGACTTAGTGTAAAGGAATGATTTTAATTAGAGTAATATTTCATACAAGTTTTACTTATTTTAGTTGTTTTAATTCTGGCTTAGTTAAATGTGAATGCCTTCTTTTGTATTTTGTATTTTGAGATTTGTTCTGATACACCATGACATTGCTTAGAAATTGAGGACTCTCCTTAACTCATGGACATGCCTTTTAACCAAAGACAAAATCTTGAGGGTCAACACTAATTGAGAACCAAAGCTGACAATACCTTAGAAAAGCGATGAGGACGGAATATTGACGCTAGAATGAGGACCTAAGCCACACACGAGTGTTGACAAGCCATTTAGCTCCTTAGCGTGAATAAAAGTCTTAACGTTACTTGGGACTCAAATTTAAGTTCATAACACTAATTCTCCTAAACTCATTGAGGCATTTCCTAACTACGGAGAAAAATATGAGAGCTTGCGTAAGAACTAAAGCACACAAACAAACTTGAGTCCGGAACAAGATTCATTCACACACACTCTAAGTTTTCTTTTTTTTGAAGAACACGGTCTAAGTTTTATGAGCACATTACTCAGTTTAACCATTTACTACCTTTAAATTTGCAGTCACTTTATTTGCTTTAGTTTTAGTCTATGTCAAACTCTTTTATTTCTAAGCTTTATAATCACTTTAGTTACTGTTATTTTGCAACAGAACATAGATTTAGTACTATTGTAATTATGATGAACCGTGACAATTACTTCTGGTGTAATCACAATTTTCAGGAATGGATGTAGAATGTGGTGATTACTTCATAAGTCATTCCAAATCAGCAGTGTTACAAAAAAAAAGTACCAATATCTCAAATCGACCGTGCCCTACACAATCTATTCTCCATTAGAATAAGGCTAGGATTATTTGATGGAAATCCAACCAAACTGAAATATGGTAAAATTGGTCCAAATAGAGTTTGCTCAAAACAAAACCTAAACATAGCTCTAGAAGCTGCAAGAAGCGGCATTGTACTTTTAAAAAACGCTGCCTCAATTCTCCCACTTCCAAAATCAACAAATTCCATTGCAGTTATAGGCCCAAATGCCAATTCTTCATCACAAGTTGTTCTAGGAAACTATTTTGGTCGTCCTTGTAATTTGGTAAGGATATTACAAGGCTTTGAGAATTATGCTAAGAACATTGTGTATCATCCTGGATGTAGTGATGGAACAAAGTGTGTTTCCGCTGAAATTGACCAAGCAGTTGAAGTTGCTAAAGAAGTTGATTATGTTGTGTTGGTTATGGGATTGGATCAAAGTCAAGAGAGTGAAGGACATGATAGAGATGACTTAGAGTTGCCAGGGAAGCAACAGGAACTTATTAATAGTGTTGCTAAAGCGTCTAAAAGACCGGTTATTTTGGTACTTTTGTGTGGTGGCCCTATTGATATTACTTTTGCTAAGGTTGATGACAATATTGGAGGGATTTTGTGGGGTGGTTATCCTGGTGAACTTGGTGGAATGGCTCTGGCTCAGATTGTGTTTGGTGACTATAACCCAGGTTAGTTTTCTTCTATGCTTTATCCATGAAAAAATAAACACACATAATGTGGTAAAAATATGGATTTGGGATGTGTGCAATGTGGCTACACGCAGCCAGTCACATCTTGAGATCTGGACCGTTTAAATTTGAAATCTTGATCGGACACTCTAGATGTTGCATACTGCATGCTATCACGGAGTTATGATTGCACACAATGTAGATCCATAAAAATAGTCTGCAATCATCTAAATGTGATTTTCTATACCAAGATTGCAGCCATGTCAAATATATTTAACAACAGATTTCTGGAATATCATTGATCGCAGTGCGAATAAAAAGCGTCCATAATTTGAATCTTTGATTATAATGTTGTAATATTTTTCTTGATGCCAAATTTATGATCATACTTATCCAAGTATATTTTCCTAAATCTACTGCTACTTAAGTAATGGGATGCTTTGTTATTTAATCACTGCAATGCAGGAGGGAGATTACCAATGACATGGTACCCAAAAGATTTCATCAAAATACCAATGACAGACATGAGAATGAGACCGGATCCATCATCAGGCTATCCCGGTAGAACCTACCGTTTCTACACAGGTCCAAAAGTTTATGAATTTGGCTATGGCCTAAGCTACTCAAATTATACCTACAACTTCATTTCCGTCAAAAATAACAACCTTCACATCAACCAATCAACCACTCATTCGATAGTTGAAAACTCCAAAACAATCCGTTACAAACTTGTTTCAGAGTTAGGAGAAGAAACATGTCAAACCATGTCAATTTCTGTCACATTGGGAGTTATAAATAATGGAAGCATGGTTGGGAAACATCCTGTGTTGCTGTTTTTGAAGCAAATAAATGGTAGAAATGGAAATCCAATGAAACAGTTGGTGGGGTTTGAGAGTGTGAAGGTGGAAGCAGGTGAAACGCGCAAAGTTGGATTTGAAGTTAGTGTTTGTGAGCATCTTAGTAGAGCAAATGAGAGTGGTGTTAAGGTGATTGAAGAAGGTGATTATCTATTGGATGTGGGAAAGGAACAATACACAATAAATATCAGTGTTTGATGAATTGATGCAATGTATTGAGTTTTCAATCAATAAATAAGAAAAGCTAGCTAGCTCATTGAAGTGATTTGTTCTACTAGCTTGTCTCTCTTTTTCAGATTTTTCTTTCTTTTCACTCCTCACTCTACCAAGTTTATCTTCCTTCTTCATGCCCTCCCTCTCCCTCTCTCACCCCAAGATTTTTTCTTATGAGTTTTTAGATCTTGTTTAGATCCTAAGTGCATAGGATTATTCTAATAAGCCTTAGAAATTGTGATTGTGGATTTCCTTGTTGGAGTGTTGAGCTCTTTGACATTTTCTATGCTCTGCTAATATGATTGTATAGTCGGCTTTTTTCATTTGTTGTGTGAGTTTTGGCTGACACGATAGAGAAAATTTCTTATAGTGTTGGTATTTGCCCTTATGTTTTAGGTTGTTTATCTTTGGCGTTTGTTGTGTCGGATCCTAGCGCAAAAAATAAAAAATGTTACTTAACTACCTTATCAAGTTAGTCGATGTTATACAAATATTGCACACATCATATACCAAGTATCCAGAATTGATTTCTTCAGAAGTAAGCCTCTTTTCATATGTCAGCTGAAAGTTAAATTCGTTATGCGCAAATGGCAAAGGAATATCATCGAACAAATTCAGTGGTTCACCATTTCTCTCAATCACAAATTTCATAGGAGGGTTGAACTTAGGTATACGCATTTTCCCACCAAACCTACCCCTGAGACGGATATCAAATCTCCCAAAACACCAAAGTTACCCAAGCACCCAGTTTTACAGCATAGAAGTCACGCAGAGCATGCCAGCCTTTGGTAAGATAAATCTCATGGTTGTTCCCCTGAACTAAGACCTCAAACTCATTGTGGTTTTATTCCACCAGGGTCGCATACCTGCCTATCTGATCACCAAAATCATGGGAAAACATTGTTGGCAACATAACAGCGCCCTACAATCAAAAAGAAAGTGTCAGTAACTTAGCAAAAACGTAGAGAGCCATTGTACATCAATGTTACACAAACAACTCACATATTCGACGTCAAGATTAACAATATCAATATATGTCTTATACTCTTTACGCATCTTGTTAATAATCCTATCCACCTCACCAACAGGGTTCAAAACCATGGGTCCTGCCGTTAACACAAAATAGAATGAAAAAATCGTGTAAGTATGAATTCCAGCATGGTTCAATTTTATATATATTGAGATTGCATATGTAGGGAACTTGTACCTCTCAGGGCATGGTATGCGAGGAAAGCATAGACGTTGTTGTGCGCCATTGTTTGATGAAACCGATTGTAAAAAATGTGGGTAGGACAAATCTGCTTCATAACATGGATATATATAGATGGATGGAATACCAACTAAGGAGTTATATGGTGCCTTGGAAATACACACAAATTAAATGTCTGTAGTAGAATACGAAAGGCTTCATAAGAAAGAGCTTCTTTCAAGTATTTTGGCGGTGCAAATTTGAATTTCAAGTTTTTTGGCATGGCAAAACGTGTTAGTAAGTTTTAAACATCCAAGGTAATTAGTGTAGATAAGTTGGCACCAAAGTAATTAGTTTAAGGGTTAACAATTAAGGTTAGGAGATGTACCTTAGGATTAGATATGAAGTAGATGTAGGGAACTTGTACCTCTCAGGGCATGGTATGCGAGGAAAGCATTGTTGTGCGCCATTGTTTGATGAAACCGATTGTAAAAAATGTGGGTAGGACAAAGCTGCTTCATAACATGGATATATATAGATGGATGGAATACCAACTAAGGAGTTATATGGTGCCTTGGAAATACACACAAATTAAATGTTTGTGGTAGAATACAAAAGGCCTCATAAGAAAGAGCTTCTTTCAAGTTTTTTGGCGGTGCAAATTTGAATTTCAAGTTTTTTGGCATGGCAAAACGTGTCACTAAGGTTTAAACATCCAAGGTAATTAGTGTAGATAAGTTGGCGCCAAAGTAATTAGTTTAAGGGTTAACAATTAAGGTTAGGAGATGTACCTTAGGATTAGATATAAAGGAGATTAATTATGTATATGGTCTTTATTATAGACTACATGCATCATTTAATGAATGAATTTAGAATGCAAAATTTTGCTTATAATAGTGACAGGATAGTATATATAATATAAGAGAAATGGTTTGACAACCATTTATTACTTCCTCTCTCTATTGCATTAGTTTTTGTGTCAATACCTCTTTCTTTTTATAAAATTTTGGTTGTCACAAAAGTTACCGTATAATAATTGTTCAAATAACACAACTCATAATATAAACACAACTCTCATCCAAAATTTAAACATTAGTTAGTCATTGTAAGAGTCTGACTTTTTTTTTTGAGAGAATTGTAAGAGTCTGACTATTTTCGTTAAATTTAAACATTGGTTAGTCATATTGTGGGAGTATTTTTCGCTAGATCCAACCTCAATTGAGTTATGAGTGAAATAACATCAAATAGCTAGTAAAAATCCAATTTTGTAAACTTTTGGAGAGGGTTAAGTAATATTTAAAAGTCAGTTGTAAACAATAATATTTATAACACCACGTATAATATTTCGTGTCAATACTTAATTTTCTTTTTAAACTTATAGTTGTTCCAAAATTTATCAATTGTTCAAATAACACACCTCTTTTAAAAAATGGAAAATACTTTTCAAAAAACACAAGTGCCGTATGTGATTAGGACATTTTAAATTTGGTTTAAACGTACTTTTTACCCACTAAGTTTGTAAAAGTAGCAATTTTGGCCCCCTTTAAAAAAAATGGCAAAAGTGACCTTTCAAGTTTACCCCTTTTTGCAAAACCCCAATTTTGACTTGGTCAAGCCTACATGACACGCCACATAAATTAAAAAGTTGTCAGCTGTATACTTTTTGAATAAAAAAAATTGGAAAATCCATGCGTGTATTTCTAAAATTTAAAAAATAAAATAAAGGAAATCATGATAGAGGGAGCACATGAGTCTTTTCTAGCATTATGAAGCAGCACCACAAAATCCACCTATTTTCAAATCCAACTATACGTAAAAGTTTTGGATTCGATTTTGTTTCCAGATTTGACGAAGGGATGCCGCAAAATCTACCTATTTTCTAATCCACGACATTGTTTTTTAAGGGTTTGATTTTTGTACAAAACCCTCCCACTCCAAAAGTACACGTAATGGGTGAAGGATGAACAAGTTAAAGCTATTGCTAAGTTTGAACATAGGCTATTGTTGGGTTTGAATTTGGAGTTTCAAGATCTGGGTTTGAACATAGGTTGTGGTTGTTTGGATGGACAATTGGATTGAAGTTGTTGTGGGAGAAAAGAGTGTCGTTGTTATTACTGAGAAAGAAGAAAAATGGTTATTGTAAAAAGGGTTGTTGTTGTTATTCCTGAGAAAGAAAGAAAAAAAGGGTTGTTGTTTATGTTTGAGAGATAGAGAGATTATGAAAATTATGAAGATAAAGAGGTTGAAGATGAATATGTTTTACTTTCTTTTTTTCCTTTCTTTTTTCACGTATTAAATTTTATTTTTCTGGGTGGATCGAAGGTAGTGATGAATATGTTTTGCCATCTTTTTTCAGAAGATGAAGATGAATTGAATTCACGTGCCCTTCCTCATTTCTTTTTTTTTTCCTTTTTGATTTATTTAATTTCATTTATATATATTTGGCTTTTTTATTTCATTTTTATTTGAAAAAAAAAAACACATTTGGCGTGCTATGTAGGCTTGACTAAATCAAAATTGGGGTTTTACAAAAGGGAGTAAACTTGAGGGGTCACTTTTGTCATTTTTTTTAAAAAGGAACCAAAATCGCTACTTTTGCAAACTCAAGGCGTAAGAAGTGTGTTTAAACCTTTAAATTTTAAAGTAAAATACCGTTGCTTGGAGGCAAAGCACGCTCAGCTTCCAAGAAAATCCCAAAAGACAGTGCTGTACGGAAGCACCTAATCAATAATCAATATATAAATAAGAAAAAATGAAGAGACAAAGCACACAAAAAATGGAGAACAAAGAAGAGCAAGTCGCGTTGCCGCCGCCGGAACCTAGAGTTGCTGTAGTCGTATTTCTCTTGAAAGGCAGATCGTTCTTACTCGGCCGCCGTCGTGCTTCCGTCGGAGACGCAACCTTCGCTCTTCCCGGCGGCCACCTCGAATTCGGTATCTCTCACTCACCCACCCTATGTTTCAAAAACATTTTAAAAAAAATATAAAAACTAATTTATTTATTTTACTAATTATTTTTAGGTGAAAGTTTTGAGGAATGTGCAGCGAGAGAAGTGAAAGAAGAAACAGGGTTAGATTTGGGTGAAAATAATAAAATAGAGTTTTTAACTGTTACAAATAATGTGTTTTTGGAACAGCCAAAGAAATCTCATTATGTTACTATTTTCATGAGAGTAGTGTTGGATGCACAAGAGAAGCATGTGGTTCAGAATATTGAACCTGACAAGTGTTATGGTTGGGATTGGTTTGAATTGGAGAATCTGCCCAATCCTTTGTTTTGGCCTTTGGAAAAGATGCTTAAAGGAGGCTTTGATCCTTTTCCTTGTTGATTAAAAATAGGAGTGACTGAAGAATGTAACCACTTGTACCGGTGTTGGTTTATAGTATCGATCTATGTTGCACTGACACTTTAGATCAAATGTCATGTCAGAGACTAGATATAAATATGAAACTATTTTGTAGGATATATTCAAGTCTTGATGGCTCAATTTGCGACTAAACTTGATGTATTTGTAAACATATTTTGTGGCTATTTGATTTTGAGTATATCATTTTCAATATGCATTAGACATGAACCCATCACCAGCTAAAATATGTATTTTTGGTTTTTGTATAACCCAAGGCCTTCACTATTTGTAGTTACTTTATTTATATTTTTGTTCATTTTGATGAAATGGGAATCTGAACTTTCTCTGAATTGTGCAAAGTCTTAATATCATCAATTTTCTTGATATGGAAAATACCTAAATACCTAAGGCTGCGGTTATGGCACGTGTTGGATACTAGCCATACCTTCAATCTAAAGTGTTAGTGCTACATAACTTAGAGGAACGATGGAACTATTTTGTTGGAATAGAATATACTCACGTCTTGATTGACCAATAAGCTACTAAGCCTGATGTGTTTGTAATATATTTTGTGGATTTTTTATTTTTGAGTTTATAGTTTTCAATATGTATTCGACATCAAGCCACCACCAGTCAGTTATAGTATTTGTTATTGTCTGTCATTTTGATGAAATGAGCGTGTTAATACTACCTATCTTTGTGATACGGAAGAAGCTTAAATAGTTGTTTCAGTCTTTAAACGTGTGAGGCGTATTCACTCCAATTGTTCAGTGTATCTAAATCACAAAAATATTCTCAAGTATGTCTTTTGTTAGTAATATTATGGATTACTCCAATTGTTGAATGAGTGGCCAGCTTTCAAAAGGGGTCATGTCTGTTATATCAGATTTTTTTTGTTTTGCAGCATTTCAATGTTACTGGAAGGCCTAGATTGTCTGATAGAATCACAGAAGTTAGATGGAAGCCTCCAGATTGGGGATGGATAAAAGTGAACACTGATGGCTCATCAATTGGTTCACCTAACATTGCTGCCATTGGAGTAATCTTCAGGGATCATAATGCTGAGTTCATAAGTGCTCTTGCTGAGAATATTGGCTATTTTAACGCTTTGTTTGCAGAGTTTTTTGCTGTTATGTTTGCTATAGAGAAAGCTCGCGAAATGCATTGATCCAAGCTTTGGATCGAGAGTGATTCTTACGTTGTAGTTAGTGCTTTCAACAGTGAGAAGGTGGCGGTTCCTTGGAGAATTCAAGTTAGGTGGAGGAATTGCATGGTGATAGCTAAATCTTTCTCTGTCATTTGTACTCACATTCATAGGGAAGGTAACTATGCAGCGGCCGCTCTTGCTAGGCATGGCCTGCACTTAACAGCTGCTCTGTGGTGGAGTAGCGTGCCTAAGTTTGCTAGGTCTTTTGTAGTTAGGGATTGTTTAGGCTTGCCTAACTATAGATTTTCTTGCAATCATTAGTTGGTTTTTGTGTTTGGTTTGCAGGTTCCTTTGTATGCTTTCTTTCATTGGGTTTGGTTTTGCCCCCCACCCCCAATTTTGTAACCTTTCTTTTTATCTAATGAACTGACTTTTATCAAACAAAAAAAAGACCAAATCAATTAACGAGACATATTTGAGGCCAAATCATTGTTTACTCATATATTGAATTCGAATTGTTTAGCACTCTTATCAACTATAAAGTACCTTAAATTTGACTTCTCTTATCATGGCTTGGTCTTAGAATCTGTTTCAACCTTCAATATATTGAAATCGAGCACGTATCTGCTAGACTTATAATGGCTTTGTCTCAAAATCTGTTTCAACCTTCAATATATCTAGCAGATATGTGCTCGATTTCAACATGTTAGAATTCTGGTTTGTGCTCGATTTCAAAGGAGTTTCATTTCAATTTTTCGCTTCCTTAGTTCGTGTGGATTGCATAGATTTTGTCTCTCTTATTCTAAATAGTTGCTGTTCAAAGCTATATAGTTGCATTCGATACTCTTGATTGTGCCATTTATTGCAGGAAAGGCAGTGGTACTCAGAACTTTCTAGTATGCAAGCAATAAAGTTTAATGTTTGTATGAATTTTAAGCAATTACATATTGTGGTCACTCAAACAGTAATTTGGCTATTGACTTTGTGTGTTTTCAGTGCTTAACTATAGATATTTAGAGGAGTAAATTTTGCACCTGCAGTCTTGCTTTCTTTTCTAAGTTCTGGTTCTTGAGACCATTTTACAACTTTCTGCAGTTTTAATAGCATTGATAATTTGATAGGTTCGACGACCATGTATACAAATTAGGCATCTCCAAGGGTTCACCGTTTAGGAGGAGAGAAGATGCATGATATGTAGGTATTATGAAAAGAAGCATAAATTAAAAGACAACTTATACACAAAGGAAAATATCATTTTAGGCTTGTTCTTTGGTTCCTAGTTCTGTTTAGTCAATATTCGGTCTAATCCTCACAGGCTTTTTCTCTTGACTCACAGGGATCTGTGATGGTTACTGCAGAATGTGTCTCATGATGTCAAAACAATTATGTTTGAAAGTATTCCAAAACTACATAGTATGGTTGCAGTGGAAGTTTCTGTCTTTTTTGTTTTTGTTTTATTTTATCTGATGTCATTTCAACAAATCAAGCATTTGATTAATGGACTGATACAAATATTGACGAAAATTATAATTCAATGTTCTTTCTTTTAGTTTAGTGATAATAGATTAACATGTTAGTATGTTGGTAAAAATTCAGGATTCTTGTTTCAATCTCCAAATAATAGGAAGATGATTACCTCTGGAAACATCTGTGATAGACATCTTGTTGTCATATACTTTTACCTCCTAATGTTTTCGTAAAGTATCAGTGTCTATTTTGGCAGAATTGTGATGAATGTAATTATTGACTTCATTATAAATGAAAACATGATGGTAGGTCCTTTTCAGGCATTATTTCGTAGTTCAATTTAATTTGAAATTGAATTACACTTTTAGTTTCAGTTATATACAAATTCTGCTAGAGTTGAAATGGCTGTAACATCATGTTCACAACATTCAATTTAGCACATAGTTGATAATTTAGGTTAACCCATGATCATAAGAACAAGAATCAATGTGCTAGCAAAACATACAAAAGCTACTAATATAGTAATATAGTATGAGTTAGTAGCTTCTTGATGCAAAATCTAGGTATTTATAATATAGTTTCTTTACTAGCAAACTGATTCTTGTTCTTGTAAGCCTGAGTTAACCTAATTGTCAGGTGCATGCTAGATTGAAATGTTGTGAACAGATTGTTGGAACCATTTCAAACTCTAGTATTATGTGTATAACCAATAAATAGAGCTATTTCCCTTGCTGCCATGTTAATTTTCTCTTCTCATTATTAGGTTTGATCATAAGTTGGAGTATCTCTGTTTTTTTTTGGGTATAAATTGTGATTGTTTTGATGTATGTCAGAATTTTTTTCAGGTTCATCAAATAACTGATTTATTTGGTTTATATTATAAACTAGATGTATTGATTATTTAATGAATTTGAAAAACAAAATTTTGTTTATATATAAGATTAGAGGGTAGAGATTTAACGAATAAAATAAATCTGACAAATAACACGTCTAGGTTCTCAATATCTTATATAATCATATATTGCGACTAAAAGAATATGTTGATGTTCGGGATATCAGTTGTGTTTATGCATGAGAGATGAAATCATCGGAGAAAAAAGAGAGAGGAGAAGGATATAAAAGCATAAAAAAAGAAGATAAAAGTGAAGGAAAAAAGAGAGAGAGGAGAGATATATAAGAACGTAAAAAGAAATAGAGATATGAGAAACGGGTGGGAGAGAATAGAGATGTAAAAACATAAAATATATAAGTAAAAAACATAATATTTAAGAACTATGAATCCTTAGAAGTCTCATGAGGGAAAAGATATTTTTATAAGCTAAAAATTTACTAAAAAATTCGTCAAAGTTTATTGAAGTCCAATTTTTTTTATGGGTCTTATAAACAAGTGTTCTAAGGGTATTGTTTAAGGACCCTATAAAAAGAAATTTTGTCTTGAAAATACAAGTCAAACACATATAATAACAAATTAGCTAGGATTTCAAATTTTTTCCTTCTTATGATATTTTAAAATTTTGTTGGATGGTCCCTAAAATTTCCAAAAAATTACAAAGTGGCCCTCTAAATTTCCAAAAATTATTATTTGACCCCTAACTTTTCAATTTGTCCCCTACTATCAATTTTAAAATTTGACTCAAATTTAAATATTTATAAAAGTATTATTATATGAGACAACTAAGATATATAAGGCAATTTGGATATTGGCAAGGGATAACCAAAGGAAGAAAAAATATATTAAAAATCGTTGTGTATTCAAATTGCCTTGTATATCTTGGTTGTCCCATGTAGTTGTTCCAGAAGGGTTGATCAAATAACTTAAATAACCACTTAAATACACCCATTTAAACCACTTAAATAGTCAATAAATGGATAAGGGTATGTTTTTTTAACAAAGAAAATACTAACAAGTGCTTCCAAGTCATTAGTTAAAGAAACAATATAGTAAAGATATATTTGAACTTGTATAGTCAAACTCTTAAAAATATAAAATATTTTATTTTCAATACAAATGTTATCTTTTTTGTTTTCTTAACTTGTGCATCAACGTCACTAGATATTATGACCCTTTAAACAATCCATCCAACCATGCACGTACACAACTAAGGAGGGCCTATAAGAATTAAATACCAGATGGAACCACATAAAGCCCATCCTGAGTTCCGGATGGTCCTCTGTTTGGTCAAAGATAAATAGGCATGGGCTTATGGCATTCAGCCATGGAAAAACTAGAGCCATGCATTATATAAAAATAAAAATAAACGATTTTTACTTTTTCCACCATATCCATTGTTCGCGCGTCCTATTTTTTTTCGAAAATATCCATGAATATTTTGGATTCTATAATCCGAAATGAGTTTTTTCCTTGTTTTAGTGGTGGAAAAATGAGTTTTTCACCAAATTGGAATTTATAATCTGAATACCCCAAAAAATAGGATGTGTTTCTTGCTTTTTTCGGATTATAAAATCCGAATAGCCCCCTAAACACCCTTCTTGTGTTAAGAATTGAAGGGAAAAACAGTTTGAATTATATAATTTGAACAGTATCAACACAAATATTGAGTCTATTTGTAACATGGATGACCAATTTTAAGACCATACTAGTCATCTTAACCCCCATCCTTGTGTTTTATGTCGTTGTTAATTGTTTCCACCATATCCTAGTCAAAAAATTGATTTTCGAAATACTTAATCAAATTGTTCTGAAACTTTCTAAAAAAAAAAAAAACAATTAAAGATCAGAAACCCTGTAGAAGAAACCTTTCATATTCTCAGAAATATTAAAAAAAATTGCATTAAGCCAACCAACAAAAAGTTATTTATCTATAGTTTTTTATAAACAAAAAAGGTTTGGTATGTTAGATAAAAATATCTCATATTTTTACAATATTGGGTTGATTCTGAATCAAGGTATCTAAAAAATACTCATAATTTAAGTATTTGTATTCTTCAAATTGTCGATCAAGCATCCTAGAGATATTAGCCACTATCATCTCTATATTTAAGGGAGCTAACATGGTTAACAAGTACTCCTTCCGTTTTATTTTTAAGTGTCTTTTTAGAAAATTAATATCAAAATAGCGATGTGTATTTTTGTACATTTTCTTCCTATTATACCTTCATTCTATTCCACCAATAAATTCCTATTTTTTGCACACACTTTATCTTTCCAATAAATTTAATATGTTATCTTTCTTTCGTAACAAACAATTGTCAGTTATTATCTTTTTCTCCAACAAATTCGTAGGAGTTAAACTTCCATTTGTCCATATTTCGAGAAAGATTTTGTGCACTCTCTCATAACAAACAATTGTCAATTTTCTAAATATTGTGCACATCTTTTTAATTATTTTAAATCAAAATAAAAATTATATTGATGAAACTTCTTCTTCATTGTCATCTTGTTCTTGTTCTTGTTCTTGTATCTTGTCAAATGAGTCTTCAACTATTGCTCCATTTTCACCCCTCATCAGCAATTCCAACGAGTCTTCCACTTTTTCTTTCTTTTGAACATTCATGGAGTCTTTTATTTTTCTTCTCTCAAATATGTTCTTTTATTTTACACTTGAAATTTTTTACAATTGTTACTCATCTTATTTATAGAATTTTACCTCTTCTTTGAACCATTGTTTGTAACAAAAAAAATTTAAAACTTGAAGATAACAAGAAACAAGCTTTTCTTAAAAAAAACAAATTTTAGTTTTCCAAATAGATAGCATTAATTAGTTTTATTGAAAAAGATAAGAGTAATTAGTTCAAAAAAAAAAGTAATTAACAAAGGGTATAATTGACAAATCGTGCCCTTAAAGTATAAAAAAGACAGTTAAATAGGAACGAAAAATTCACCATAAAAAGACACTTAAAAAAGAACGGAGGGAGTAAATCACACCGGTTTAAAGAAAAAATACATCTCTAAGTTATAATAATATATAAACAAATTGTCAAAGAAATATCAAATAACGGTAGTAAATATTATTTTTTTTAAAAGTATATCTCTCAGTAATAATGATGGCTTTTCGTTATTACCTTTTGATGAATTGACAATAATTTATCCATGTAAAAAAAATCTATTCTTCATTTTTTTAATAAATTATTTTAAATTCATCAAGGAATAATATAAATCTCATCAATAAGATTGTTTCTTAAAATTAGTTATCATTTTTATTTTAAAAACATAAATAATCTACATCTTTAATTAACATGTAAACTTCATCTCATTTATTTCAGAATCGAATAAGAATTGTCATTAGTTAAACAATCCCCAATTCGTCAAGGAATACACCTCACCAATAATGATAATCTCGTGTAATAAATTTGCGGCTACAGAACAAAAAAGACCCGTTGACCGTACATATCTGAGGGAAAAGTGGAATGAAACCGCGTTGAAAGTTCTAACTGATAAAAATAGTCATGATCAAGCGGAACCCACCAACTTCAAAGTTCTTAACCAACTTTTTTTATAATGGAAATTCTATATTGACTTTACAATTGCTTTTAATTCTAAAAAGAAGATAAAGCATAGACGAAGATAATACTTATCCCTTTTGATCGCAACAAATTGAATAGCCAACACTAATTATTTTCTTCACAATGCACACTATTGTGCAAAGGGGTGGGTAAGAAAACTACAAACCGAATCGAATCGTTGAACTGAATTGAAATTAATCGAACTAGTTTAGTGGTTCGTGAACCGAAGCAATGATTTAATAGCGGTTATTGAATCATAACTGAACTGTTTTGAATTGAATCAGACCTTTTTGAATCGAATTGGATCATTAACAAAGCACAAACTTCACATTTTAATCAGAAAGTTTTATTTTCTCTTTCATCATACATTATCATTGGAATTTGTTGTTGAAATTCCTAAAATACTATATTAGTAAAACCACAAAAAATTAATAAATGATGTGATTTAATTTTTAAAAAGGCTTAATGCATTTGACCATAGTTTATATATAATCAATAAAAAGTCTTAATACCTTTTGAGAGGATAAAAATTATTAATACATGTAGCACAATTCCAATTTATGAAATAAGACAAGAAAACAATTTGGTTCACAAAAGGATAAGAAAATACATTTTGGTTCAAAAGTTTGATTTAGGTTCAGTTTGGTATCATTCGCAGACAACAAAATTCATAACCAAACCATAACTTCGATTTAGTTTCTCGCAAACCTCAAACAGTTCAGTTTGGTTTTTTTGAACCATTGGAACGCTTTGATTCGGTTCAGTTTTCTTCATAAACTAAACCATTTCCACCCGTAACTACAAATATGAAGATAAAGTATTAGCAAAATGAAGGAAAGACACATAAGAGTTGTCAATAATGAATTTGAGAAACATTTTACGGATTGAGGGATTAAAGTGAAATGTTCATATTTTTATGAAACAAATTGAGACTGCTACAAAAATAGGATCGCTTTTGTCGTCAACATTACACATATGTCATCAATCTTAATGGCGTACGATGACAAACATTAATAGAATGATGAACTTGAGAAACGTTTTAGAGAGTCGGTGATCAAATATAAATGTTTACATTCTTAGGGGCCAAATTCAAAGCATCTTGTAAAATCATGAACCAATTTGATGGTTTACAAAAAAAGACATGTTTTGCTAAAATTATTAAGGAACCATTAAGAAGAAGGATGCATGTGATCCCTAAGTTCAATGCTATATTAAATGATTGTAGATAGTTACTTTCCTTACAATATAAAAAGAGAAGTGCTAGTTATCTCGAGAGATAACATAGCGAAAATTTCACAAATGGTTTTTTCCACTAAATACAATATTCTTAATTACATCAATGTCTTTCCTTGTTTTCGGCAGGAACAAAGTTATTAAGCTATAGGCGTGTCGTGATTCTTTTGGGACAAAATTTCTCGCGAGCAATATCAATGCTCTTATAAAAAAAGTCATCATGTTGATTTCATCAAAGCGACAAACTATTGAGGCAACTCATAATTTAACTAGAATAATCACATTCTTAACTGGTGTCTAACTGTTTATTAGTATTATAACATGTATTTAACAAATTATTATAAACCAAATGCTATAAGCTTTCTCGTAAAAAAAATTCATAAAATATGTTGAATTTATACTGCTGGAGGGTGTTTTTCCATCTCATTATATCTCAAGAGTTATTGTGTTTACTCTCTTCAATAAAGTTCTTTTGGCGTATACCAAAAAAAATTATAGCATTTTATCGTCATATATATATATATATATGGATTGTGATTTTGAAATGCATTTGACAAGCAAAGTTTTGGATTCCTTAGAAACAAGAAAATACAATTGATTACATAAAATATACATGTTTGTGACGTGAAGATAAAGAACTTGTTATTTTTTTACTTTCAATGAAGAAAATGTGCTCTATGTCGTAGAGATGTAAGCAATTGAGGAACACAACCTATGTATATTTTGTGGAGTAGTGCATACATGATACATGTATTGGAAATTAATAAATTATTATCTTCATATTGTTCAACTAAAATATTGATAGTCTCTTACAAAAGAACTAAAATATTGATAGCGAAAGCCATTACATTGCACATTGGTGTGATACTTGAAAAATATTCTGTAAAATGGTAAATTGATCTTCCCGCAATGTCTTTGTCTTACAAAATAATTGAGTGAATTAATGCAGCTCTTTTCTTTTTCTTTTTTTTGATAAAACTGCAGTTCTCATTCATTCAATATATACATGTGCCATGTTGGTTATTTTTAAAATAGTAAAAATAAAACTTTGGAATTAGAATTATATATATTTCTTCTTGAGTGCACGTTAAAAAAAAAAAATATTCATGCATGTGCCATGTCGTCAATCATGCGTATTTTAATTAGCTTCAAAATTACTCACATTAATATTTCTTTTCTAACTAGAATCCCTTTGTTTATAGATTTTTAAATATCACGATCTTTAACAATTGCTAAAGTTTGAGATATGAAGATAGTTGAATACTATTTTTTTAAGAGATAAATTAGTCCACCTAAATTGACACAGGAGAAAATCGAACCTGAAACCTCGAGAAGGAGCACACTCTCAGATCCCAAGTCAATGTCACTAAGCCAACCTAAGTGGATTTAGTTGAATACTATTATACTAACGAGGTTGAGAACTTCATATTATGAGAAATCCGATGATAGTGAAGGAATGAATTATCGATCCATATGTATGTTGGTGGTATATTTGTAAACACTCTGATGTTCAAGTTATAATTCGGAAAATTTGAAAATAAATATATACTTTGTTTTTGAGTGAGATCAAGGTTGCTTATGAAACTTTGCTCACACAAGAAAATTAAGGACCTAACCATCTATGTAGAGCACCTTTGGTATCGTGATTTATATTTAAAGAGAAATATTAACAAGTGTTTTTTAGGTACTCTTTAAACACTAAAAGTCTTTAATTTGTGTATATATTGCATTGAAAATTGAAGTCTTTAATTTTTTTTAAAGAATAATTTTTTCATTAGGAATACTTAAAGAATATGGGTCCTTAACAAGACCCATATTTAAAAATCCTTCATTGCACTTTTGTAGATTTCAAACACAACTCAAGTATTACTATGCCTTAGAAGGCTCAAATACGGTCAATAATAGTTAATAGTGATAGTTATAGATAACTTAGAAATAAAATCACATCAAAATCATATTCATAACTTACAAATGCAGTATTTTTTTTTTAAAATATTTAAACAATGAATCGGCAATTTAGGCCTCGTTTATTTTGTTAAAAGGTTTTTTATTTTCATTTCTCAAAAATTGTGTTAATTTTACTTGTTAACAAGGAGATACTGGACTTTTAAAATTAACAATTGTCTGCGTTTATTAGAAACAAGGAGATACTAAACTTTTAAAATGTTATTGGCTTATAAAAAAACAATGTAAATGCCAAAAGAAATTGTTTTCATTGTTTCTAAAAATGCATCATATTTTAAAGAATGTCAATTATATAGCATTTCATCTTCTCTCGATCATAATTATTCTTTTCAAGATTCTCACATTTCTATTAGCATGTTAAAACTTAAGGGTCCGTTTGGTGCGCATGATAGGGTAGAGACATGGTATGATGTTAAACTGGATAAAGACAGGATATGATATGAACATGATAACACTTATCCTATCATATGTTTGATGCGCACATGATAAACATCAGATAATATATTTTATCATATTTAATTACAAAATTACCCTTATAATTAATAACATTTTAAACATATTTTAATAGATTTCCGTATTATACATATTTCAACAACATCGCAGAATAGAGGAAAAATTTGAAATTCATGGATGGCCATAAAAAAAACAAAATCAAAAGGAATCTGAAATGAAAAAAAAAATAAAGAATAGAAATCTAAAAGAAAAAAAAAGAGGAGGAAAGTTCAAATCCATAAAAAAATTGAATTTAGAAAGAACAAAAAAAAGGAAGATAAATCCACCAAAAAAAGAAGATGAATTTAAGAAATTGAACTTTCAAAATGTTCCGAAATGATTATCGATAACATTCTGGAAGATAGAAGGAATAGAAATTGATTATGGTAAAACAAAAAAATTATGGATAGAATGATTTAATTAATAAAGAAACGCAATGATTATCAAATGATAAAACAAAAAAAAAAGAAGGAATAGGAACAGAATGATTATCGATATGATAATGATAATGAAAAGAATTGGATCATTTTGAAATCGAAAAAAAAGGAATAGAAACTGATAAAAAAAAAAATAGAAGTCCACAACAAAAAGAAAAAAAAAGGATTCAATAAAAAAAACAAATTGAAATCGATAATTAAAATGGAGAAATTAGAAAAAAGAGGAAGAAGATCATAGGAATGGATAAATGATTCACTTGCCGATGATACGAGAGGCGCAAGAAGATGAGGGTAAAATAAGGATTTATTTTGCAAATTAGATAGGTTGATTTTAAAGGAGTGATAGGATAGGATAAGTAAAAGGAATAATTTATCCTATCTCATTGTTGCACCAAACAGAAGATTGAAATAGGATATGATATATTAATCATATCCTGTCTCTCTACCTGCGCACCAAACGGACCCAAAATCAACACATATTTTAGAAGATGAACTCACAAATGAGCGGAGCCTTGGTTATTCACATTCTATGAAATTGTCAAATACTATCCCTCAAATTAATGAAAATTTTGGGCTTATTCAATCACCCGGTCCCTTAACTTAATTGATTGTCTCAATTTGGTCTCATAACTATAATTTGTACCAATTTAGTCCCCTATGTTTTGCTCTGTTACTAGTTTTAGTCCTTTTTGTTAGTTTCTCTCAAAAAAACGTTAACAGAAAGGACTAAAACTAGTAGCAGAGCAAAACATAGGGGACCAAATTGATATATAAGTTAACGTTTTTTGAGAGAAACTAACAGAAATGACTAAAACTAGTAACAGAGTAAAACATAGGGGACCAAATTGGTACAAATTATAGTTAGGGGACCAAATTGAGACAATCAATGAAGTTCAGGACCAGGTAATTGAATAAGCCAAATTTTTAAGTTCATAAGGTATTAAGGTTGGTTTACAATGATTCTAAAATAACTCACACCAAATACACACTAAAACAAATCATGAATTTTAAAATTTTCATCACATTAATACTAGTAAACAATTTCACAAACTAAATTGGTTGATCTAAAAGACTATCAACCAAATAAAATAAAGAGACTACTTGACATATTAATACTTTGTGGAATAAATTAACATTGTCAACTACAATTATGAAGACTATATTAATGATACACTCTTACTCAAAAATAGTTTATTTGAAGAAGAAAAAAAACACGGTGAGAAATTTGTTCATAGCCATGCTTGGTTGTCTATATATAAAAAAAATGAAGTCAAAGCAAGGGTGTAAATTATTGTCTGGCCGTAGTTGAATTTCTCTAATAATTATTATTGTTGATATTAAATTTATAGGAGAAGGAAGAGGAACATCAACAACTTATGTGAAAGGAATATATAGCTAATTATTTACTTCATTCTTCCTATTTTAAATAATCTAATTTAAAAATGTGTATCGTTCCACATGTTATGTTTTGACCATATTTTTCTATTAATATATAAACATAAAATATAGTATATAAGATGTTGAATTCGTCTCGATAAATATTTTTAAAATATAAAATTTTCATAATTTATTCTAATAGATTATTAAAAATATTAAATTCAAAATTGTGCATTAAAATATGTAAGAGACTCAACTATGACACAAAATATGATATAGAAGGTGTATATGAAATGCTGAAGTGGAGCACACATCAATGTTCATAAGAATAGTAATTTTATGGTATTCTTTTGACAACTCAAGGTACTAAGAATGAAATAAAATTGTTAAATATTTTGTTAAAGAGAAAATGGTGAAGAGTAACATCGAGATTCTCTTGACTGAATCAATCAAGTTGATAAACAAACTTAACGAGCAAAACAGCAATGTCTGCGCTAATAGTAATTAGAAGAACGTAAAATGAACGAAAGATAAAAGATTACGCTTCGGCGCAATTGAGAGCTGATTCCTACTGCGCCGCAATTGCAGCATTCCTCTCGCACCCCACGTGCCATTACATACCACGTTCTCTTGCTTAAATAATTTCTTATATATAACTTTCATTATAAACAAAAATAATCAATTTCATAGTACTTTATTAATAAATCAATGTCAAAAATGTTCACAAATTGTAGCACACTTAAAAAAAAACCAAAATTGTTAGGTCGAACGACGTAAACAACATTTGAATCTCAACTTCTTCGCTTATATTTGTAAGTTTTTATTATTTATTATTATTTTGTCTCTTTGCAGAATTTTTTTTTGTAAGTGCTAATAAATTAAATTTAAAGTTGACATGTGCATTTTGTATATAAAATTGAATAAATTGTTTTTTTTATATAGATATGTGAAATTAAAAAAAATTAAAATGGAAAGGTTATGCATGCAAGATATATGTATTTAGGAATAATTATTTTTCAAATGAGTCATATTTTTTGTCTTTTGAGGGGGAATGAGGCATATTTAGGAATAGTGATAATAATAATAAACACTGAGGTATGTATGTAATGTCTATCTCAACTTACAAATGTCAATATTATTAGATTAAAGACCTTCACCTGTATTTGAATCCAAGATCTTTCAATTTTGTGTGAGTCTCAGGTGGTTATTGTGATCACTTAGTCTATTGACTCAAAGAAAAACATTGAGGTCTATCACAAGTGAGTGTTATGCAAGATGCGTGAGTGTTGTAAACTCGAGATATCAAGTTAAATTCTTTGTGATAAAAAGAAGAGAATATGAATATTTTAAAATGGTTTCTAACTTTATATTTCTAAAGTTTTGATTATTTTAAAAAGATTTTTGACTCTAAATTCAGAAGAAAACTAGGGACCAAAATATATTTTAGAGGAGAGAAGAGAACGGGAAAAAAATAATTTATATATAACTAATAAAAAATCAATAAAATTTATTATATAACTATTCAATGAAGGAGTTTCGAATTCATCTCATAGGTAAAATATATATGAGATGTTGATAGAGACAAAAAAAAATCAATGAATTTTATATCAATTAATTGGTTAAATAATTTTTTTTATCACACAATAAATAATTCAAATTTTCTTGACCAAAAAACAAAATTCAAATTTTGTTTTTAGTCCCTCTAATTTTTTTTATTAAATCTTGGTTCCATAAATAGTTTTTGTCACAATGTTAGTTCATATTTTTAAGTCTTTTTTTTTTGAGAAGATGCAACAGCATCAAATCATTTCATTAAAAAAAGTAAGAAAGAGTACAAAATAGAAAAGGGGGGATTAGACCAAGACCTTTTCAAAAGGTGAAGAATCTAAAGCTAGGCATTCCCAACCTATTCCTAATGTACTCTCCCCTAACAAAGGCAGGGATGATATCAAACCAAAAAAGATCCAAAGAAGCTAAAGATAAGCCAAAATTGGCCCGACTATCCGCACAAACATTACCTTCCCTGTATATGTGGGAGGCACAAAAATTCAAACCCTGAATGATACCTATACAATTATCCCATCTATTTTTTAAACCCCAAGGAACAATAGACTTAGACTTGAAAGCTTGAATTACTAACTGAGAGTCTGATTCCAACCAAATATTTGTGAAACCGTTTGAAGCAGCTAACTCAATTGTTGTCATGGCAGCAGATAGTTCAGCAAATAGAGCATTACCATAACCTAGAAATTGAGAGAATCCTCCTATGCAAGCGCCTTCTGAATTTCTGAAAATACCAGCAGCAACAGCTCGGAGAGGGTTAGTGATTGAAGCACCATCAGTGTTGATCTTAATCCAAGATGGAGCAGGGGGGACACCATATGACTTCCTTGATGGTAGGAGCTTTAGGAGGCTTGATATTGACACTGCAGGCTTTTATGATTGAGAATTCTTGGATACTCATTAAAGTTGTCTTTGAGGTGAGATTTCCAGACAAAGAGACCTTAGAAATAATCAAGTTAATAGCAGCCCTCCAACTTATATTTTTGTCTTGAAACCTGTTATGGTTTCTTCTAAACCAAATAACATTCAAAATGTTTACGATGCAAGCTCGAATTGTTACTTTGCATTGAGAAGACCAATTAGAATCAAGTAATGACCAAATGTCATCCAATGAGTTGAAATGCAGCGATTTATTAAGAATAGAGGCTAACCAAGTCCACATTCTAATCGCAAAAGAACACTCAAAGAAAAGGTGGAAAGAAGTTTCAGAGCAGGAGTGGCAAGAAGAACACATTGAGGGCAAATAACTACCTCTAAGCATAAGATTTTCATCAGTGGGAACCTTGTTATGCATGAGTCTCCAAGCAAGGAAAGATTTAGACGGAGGAATGTCAGGACTCCATTTTGCCTTAGCCCAATGAATGTTTTGACCTATTCCATATTTAATCAGAAAAGCCTCCTTGAAGGTTAAATCATCTGCAGTGCTACTTTTCCAAACTAGCTTGTCCTCCTTACAATGTAGAGGAAGAATAACTTGCATAGAAATTTGTCTAAGACCAGGGAAAGTATCAAAAACAAAATCTGGAAAATTCCAATGATGATTATGGATGAAATCACTGACTGTTGTTGTAAGATTGCTGTGTAAATGGTTTGGCAGATTAAGAGTATCCACAATGGGATCCCCACACCAAGAGTCAAGCCAAAAGTTGATTTTTTCCCCATTTCCAACCACCCAACTAAAATTTGCATTCAAATTATCCATCTCTAATTTGACACTACTCCAGATAGAAGAGAAGATGTGATGGGATATGACTTTCTTACCTCTAAACACTTTACTAGAGATCTAATCCCTAACCCCCCTTCTGAGTAAGGCTTACAAATCTTATTCCAAGAGACTGTCAGAAGTTTCCTTTTAGCTATGTCACCACTCCAAATAAAGTCAACTAAAGTGTACTTTTCAAAAAAAAAACTATGGAAATTTTATAGAGATATTTAGAATATTATAATAATCTCTCCCGCAAAAATTTAGAAGTTTTTAACATAATATGAATTACATTTAAATTTTTAAGAACTAAAAAATTAAAAGTTCATATTTAATTCATCTCTTGTTTAAAAAAAAATTGCAAGAGACATTTTTAAAATGTACTAAACATGACTATGAAAAATAAATCAAATTTTCAAAGATACACACGAATTTACATAAAATAAGGGACTAAGATTCGTTACGGAAAACATTTGGGAGATAAAAACTTGGTTAAAATTTTAAAGGGATTAAAAATAAAATCTGAGATATTTACAGGAAACAAAAAATTATTTAACCGTTGATTAGTTGATAAAAAGATATCAACTATATACATGATCTTCCTATTTATAGAACTCAATTGCACTCATTAATTGAAAATTAACTTCAGACTATTGATTAGACAAAATTATGCATGTGATCCTTTAAGCTTTACCATTTTCCTGGATTGGTCTTTAAGTATTTTTTATCAAAATTATTCCTTGGTGTTACATTTTGTTTGCAGTGTTAACCTTTTGAATAAGTTCGTTAAAAAAGAAGCATGTGTAACATTTTAATATTGAGATAACTCGCATGGATATCTCAAATTTCTCTTTTCTTTTTCTCCCTTCACTTATTATTTAAATATAAAATTCCAAATCCAAAAACCTTAGAACTAGAGTATTTGATTTTTAACAACAATGCCAACATTTAGGAGAAAAGTTTCAAATTGATAAATCCAAAATAGTTAGTAATCCATATCTAGTGTAGGGCTTGATGAATGAACATCTTAATATCACCCATCTCTTGTTGTGGAATAAAAAATGTGGTTCTAAGTTCTAACTGTTATGAAAATGGCTAACGGTGCAAACAAAATTACTCTTGTATGAACATACGTGGTTTGCCTCTTGAGAAGAGGGTGTACTCCTTTTGTCGATGATCGAACTCACTGCGCCTGGTCGTATGCTCCTTCTCCAATTGAGTGGCAGGAAGTATGCCAACAAAAGACACTCCAATGCCCAAGTTCTAGCATGCAGCAACATGAGTAAGTGAGATAAGTATTATGTGATCATACTTGGGAGGCGAGACCCCTATTTATAGTGATGCATCTGATGATAAGCTACTTGGTTATTTTATCTTCCCTCCTATGATTTGGTGCAGTTTCTTGCATATATAATCCGGTTTTGTTAAGGTAACAGAATTCAAGATATGAGATATTTCATTTAAATGAGGTCCTTATAAGTATGAAAAAATGTAGTAGTTATTCAAAATTTTGCTAATGCTTAAGGAGGGGGAGCACATCAGCACTTTGTTCATTCATGAGGTAGGAACGAGGTGGTTTCTATGGTGGCTTAAAAGCTTTTTAACCAATGGTGCGCGTCGTTCTGAGATACAATGTTGTTGTGGTGATGCATGAAGTAAGATCATGTTATGCACCATACAACTAGAGGAGGTGGTCACCTCAATGGACTTGGATCTGATTCTTTTAGCGGACTTTCATGTTATATTTTTATTGGACTTTGTTATTGGACGACCCATCAAATGATTGGGTTGGGCCTTTTAGGCCCGTACCATTCCAGGAATGAAACATATATGACAGATTCAAAAAAATAACTTAAATGACCAATCTAAAATAAGGGTCAACCTTACATGACCACTAGTATAATTCTGTCTATTAATTAACTAAATTATAATTAGCTTTGCTATTGGACCACTTGGGATGGCCTAGTGGTGCGCTCTTGCTCAAAATCTCATGTTCGATTCTCGTTAGTATCAATTTCAATGGGTTAGTTTAGTTTCTTAAAAAAGCGTGATATTTCTAATAAGCTTTCACAAAATTTCATCAATAAACAAGATCCAAACATAATAGGAATGACAAGGCCAACAAAAAAAATACAAACCATTAAAAAAAAAAAACTACACAAACAAGACCAAATGTTTTTTGATGACATAAAACCTTATATTTTCATCAAATAGACTTTTAAAAAAATAGAATTTCTATGATACCGTTGAAAGATCAACTATTTTGGTATAGTTGTTCTTAGCTAATGTTATAATATTTTTGGTTTTTAATTTATTTTGAATTAATTTCCAAAGTATTAGTGGAATCATTAAATTAATTTCAAAAACTATAGTATTTACAAATGTATTGCTTGTAAAAAAAGAAAAAAATACAAGGCCTTATACTTTTTCATTGCTTCAATAAAAATCATCATTTACTAATTGATAAAAAATCAACTCTAGAAAATCTATTCTTCAACAACAACAAAAAAATCTACAAAATCCCTTCAACTTTTTATGATACCCTTAAATTCTCCATTTAAAATATCTTTGACAAGACTTATTTCCACTCCTACTCTCACATAGGGGTCCATTAATTTTTATATTGGATTAAAACTAAAAAATGCTCTCCTATGTGTAAAAATAGAATAAAAATTGCTCTCTTTTCTTCCTAGTTGCTTCCTTTCTTCTATCTTCAACCCTAATACGTAACTATGACATCAATACAGGCCCCACCAATTAAATCTTTCTCAATCAACCAACGACTCCAATTAACACTTTTCTCACACTCAAAGTCCACATAACTGTTGTACAAATGAACCGTTTTTTTCCTTTTAGTGACGGTTTATTAAAGACTCCAAATTAGTGTTCGTCACATACAATCAGTTATTCTGGAAATAACGCGTATCACACTAACCACAGTAGATAGACTTACATCATCACTTTGCATGGCACTTGGACAAGTATACCGATTACCAAAGTGTTAAGAATTATGATTTTTTTCATCTCAAAAACAAGTCTTACATTGTACATGTATTGAAAGAAAATTGTAAATGGTTAAAATATTGTAACAATTTTACAACATCATTCATATTAAACATTGAGTATTGATTATTGTCATAGGTATTAAGTGTAGTATAATGAACATTTTTGAAGGAGGAAAGTGTAGTATAATGAACATGAAAGGAGGTTTTAAATGCAGAAAAATGTATTGTTTTGATGTAAAAATTTTGCAATCTAATAAACTTGAAGTTCAAGATTTGAAAAGAGTAAAAAAAACGTGCAAAGAAATGTAAAATGCAAAAAGTAAAGTGCATAAAATTGAATTTGACAAAAAATAAATAAAGTGTTTGAAAAGTAAAGTACATTAGCTCTCAAAAAAAAAAGTAAAGTACATTATCATGAAACTTAATTAAAATATTCACGAGTATTAAAAAAAGGTAAATAAGTTTTTTCTCCCCATAAATATCTCAAATTTCATTTTAGTCTCTCTAAAAAATTTCAGCAAGTTTTAGTTCCTCGAAATATTTTTCTTTATGATTTCTGTTCTCTGTCTTTAAGTTAACTCATATTTACCTTTCATATTTTTTAATACATTTTTACATATATGTTTAAAATATTATAAAAATATTTCCCACAAAAATTTAGAATTTTTTAACAAAATATAAACTAAATATAAACTTGTATGCGCTAAAAGTTTAAAAATTCAAATTTAATTCATCCTTTATTTAGTTTTATTTTTAATGCTTAATTTAGTTTTATTTTTGCTTTTGCAAAAAAGATTTCTATAATGTATTAAACATGACTGAAAAAATAATTCCAAAATCTACGACACGCATGAATTTACTTAAAAATAAATACCAAAAGTTGTGACGTAAAACATCCGTGGACTAAAATTTCTTAAAAACTTTTAGAGAGATTAAAAAAAATTGAGATATTTATAAGGACCAAAAATTTATTTAATCCTAAAAGAATTGTTAGTTTTTCATAATTGCTCATATAATTATTGATATCATAAGTGAGTGAAAAAGTTTACATCTCGATAGTCAATTAAAGATGTATATTTCTTGTATGCGAAAGTTTGAAGAAAAAAACCTTATACTCCTTTTGTCCCATTATAATTTATCTATTTGCAAATAGTTTTTGTTCACAAATAATTGACACTTTCAATTTTCAAGGTCGCCTTAAGTATACACTTATGGTGCTAGCACATTGGTATACACCTTAATTATACATTTCTTTTTTTAATAGTACAATCCAATTAAAACAATATTTTTGGTAACAGGATATAAGCAAAAAAAATCCAATAAAGTCAAATGTACTTGGTCTAAAATTTAGACAAAAACATTTGACATTTTGAATCCTTTGTGCTTATGATTTGTGTACATACACTCTCATAATTCAATATATTTTACTTTACGTTTATGTTATTGATAAATACAACAATACATGATAAAAATAGCAATAATATAGTAAAAGTATAATTTTCTCTCTTTTTTTACATCTCCCTTAATATGTGTTAATGACCAAACATGTTATATATTGAGACGGAAAAAATACTAAACATAAATAACGATAAAAAAAATTGATGTATTTAGTTCAAAATTTGAACTAAATTCATCACTGTTTTTGGACTACGTATAATTAGAAACAGCCGGAGCAAATTGGATTATTTTTTAACAAAATTGGTATTTGAATGATGAAGGCAATACAAAATTTTAACCTGTATCAAATAGTTAAGTGACAAGGGACTTTGAACATTTAAACAAGTGGTTAATGGTTTAATACATGACTCTTGTATGTGAAATTTTTCTGGTTGAAAAGGTCGAAATCATCTTTTATACACTCTGATTTTCTGACAAAGAACAATCACTTATAAATGGCAATGGAAATTTCATATAAATAAAGGTCATGCTAACTAGTGTTATCATGACACTAGTTAAAAAAGTTAATTTTTTTTTTTTTAAACAACAAATTCTTCTTTCAAAAAGTTGAATATACAACTTTTTCAACTTTTCAATACAATATTTCAATGTTGGTTTTCTTAATTAGTCTCTGCATTAGTTAGTCTTTCCCTTTAAATAATGGTTAAGTGGACTGGTCATCGTTTTTTTTTTAATTCGAACATTCTTTATCTGCAATTGTAAAGATCGATCTCTTAGACGTTGTGAGACTCCAATGTATAATATTCTCTCTTTAAGAGTTTTAATGTGATGATTACCCAACTAATATTAAATCCAAACATGATACTCCATCCGTTCATAATTATAAGTCCCTTTTCAAAAAAAAAAGAGTCTTGTCTTTAATTTAGGAGTATATTTAGGAAAAAATAATAATAAATGCATTTAATAATTTGTATAAAAACTTTTTTCAAAAGAGTATATTTAAATTCAGGGATTAGACTTTTTTCAAAGGGGTTTATATTAGGGACAGAGGGGGTGCTACTAACTTGCATTGTAATATAAAAAGTCAAATTAAATACAAAAAAAAAGACAATTCAGTAAAATTTACACACAAATTAGACACATTAACTAACTATCAACATTAAGTAAAATAAAAGACATTTCAGTAAAATAATGGTGAAAAGTCATAAATTTGACTTTTTAAAAGTAAAAAATAGTTGCATTTGGTACAACTTTGCTATTTTTAGTTTTATTAACAAGTGTGCTAAAGATACTTGTTAACATAAAAGACGGATGACATATTCATTACATTGAGAGAAATGTTAGCAACACTCACTTTCTAATATTCTCTAGTACTCACTCTTTTATTAGATGAAATCATTGTATGTCACACCATTTTGTGTGGATTCAATTTTCAAAGTATAAATTCACAATGATTTAAATTAATAAAAAAATAAATATTAAAGAGAGTATTTAAAAGAAAGTGTTCCTCGCCCAAAATGTAAATAATTTTTATGAAAAATTGGTTGAGTGAAAAATACAACGGTAGTAAAATTTAGCCCAGGAAGGAACAAGTAATTGTGGTCATAATCAATCATAACTAAAGAAAAAAAGGCATCTTCGAATTCAGTGCTAGAAATGTGAACGCGCAAAGACATGGTCAAACAACGTTAAACACACTCATACAACTGGACCCATCTAACAATCCACCTGTCTTCTCATCAAAAATATCAACACGTGTCACAATCTCATCCGTCCATACTTTAAACCATGACAAAAATCTGATTCACATCAAGACAAAGAATCATGACTAAACCAAACCATGGTTAACCACATCACACTTCAAATTTAAACTAATTAAAATTAATTTAAACTAATTATTAGTAATAATCAAGGTACTCAAGTACTATATAAATGTGTTTGTGTCACAATGACAAATCCAAGAGTGGCTGAGAGTTTTACACCAAACAAAGTTTCTGAGAGTGAGAGAGAAAAAAAGAGTGTTCACATTTTCAGTGGTTCTTATTGTTCTTTAATCATCATTTTTACACCCCCCTTTCTCTTTACACACCCCGCTTCTCTGTATCCCTTTCTGTTAATCATCTGTGTTTTCATGTTATCATTTTTTTGAGTTTTTTCTCTTAAAAACATATACCCAGAAAGCCAGGTGTTTTCAGAATCGAGATCCAGTTTTTTATTTTTTTATTTTTATTTTGAAAAAAAAATTAATTTTTTTTAGTTTAATTTTTCTCATCTTTGAATCAGCTAAGAGGGTTGTTTTTGATCCCTCAAAAGCTTTCATTTTTATTTTTAAATTTTTTTTCTGGTAACAAAGAGGTTGTCTATTTTAAACCTCTTTCACCAATTTCTTTTTATTTTAAATTTTTATCTTAAAAAATTTCAATTAATTTTTGTTGAAGTTTTTAAGAAACACAGATTAATTTTATCTAAGATCTGTGTAATTTTTTGTTGATAAATTAATTAATTATATTTCAGGTAGAATGGATTTCTTCAACAATTCACAAGATCCATTCAATGGTGAGTTAATGGAAGTTCTTGAACCTTTTATGAAGAGTTCTTTCATTACTCCTTCATCACCCCCTTCTCTAAATTCAAACCTCCCTTCAACTTCTTCATCATCATCATCACCACCTTTTTACTCTTCTACACCCCCCTTTTTCCAACCTTCTTTCTCACCTCAACCTTCTTCTTCTTTTCCTCCACAGCCCAATTTCTACACAGAAAATGGTTACTGCTCAAGTTCATCCATGATGAATTACCAATTTCCTTCTTTAGGTAATTCATCAAATAGCCAAAATAATTTCATTGGCTTTGAACAACAACCAGAACAACCAAATTCTGTTATTGGGCTAAACACCTTAACCCCATCTCAAATTAACCAGATCCAAGCCCAGATCCAGTTTCAACAAGCCCATCAAAGTAACAACAATACAAGCTTGAACTTTCTTGGGCCTAAGCCCATCCCAATGAAACAGCCTGGTGTACCTCCAAAGCCCACAAAGCTTTATAGAGGTGTAAGGCAAAGACATTGGGGGAAATGGGTTGCTGAGATAAGACTACCCAAGAATAGAACAAGGCTTTGGCTTGGTACTTTTGATACTGCTGAAGAAGCTGCTTTGGCTTATGATAGAGCTGCTTATAGATTAAGAGGTGATTTTGCTAGACTTAATTTCCCAAACATGAAAGACCAACAACAAGGTAGTTTGTTTGGTGACTTTAAGGTTTTGCATTCATCTATTGATGCTAAACTTGATGCTATTTGTGAGAGTTTAGGTAACAATAGTAGTGATGTCAAGAACAAGAAACAAGGGAAGGGTTCTAAGAAGAGTTTGAAGAAAGAGGTTGAAGCTCAAACTCAACCATTGGTTGTTGTTGAAAATAATAATGATGATAACAACAATAATACCAACAAGGTTGTTGTTGAAGGTTCTTCTTTGTCTTCACATAGTGAAGGTGGTTCTGATGATTCTTCACCACTTTCTGATCTTACTTTTGGTGAATTTGCTGAGCCACAATGGGAAAATGGTTTTCAACAATTTAATTTGCAGAAGTTTCCTTCTTATGAGATTGATTGGGCTTCTCTTTGAAACATGGTTGATGGATGAATTTGGAGTAGGGTTTATTAGTGGCTACTACAATTTGAATTTTTGAAAATTGTAGTGCTTCTTCTAGGAATTTGGAGAATTATTTATTGTTATTATTATTATTATTATTACTATGTCAATATGTTGTAAATCTGTCTACCTTGGTCAGCTGGCTTTTTTACTTGCTTGGTTAAGGAGAATGACTTTGGCTTAGGTCTTATTTATGTAATGGTCCATGGTTTATTTGGTCAAATTATGGTACATTATTATTGATGTAATTCAATTCTATTATTTGTATTTCAAATTATTAGAATGAGAATATATTATTATATTAGTAATTTGTTACTTTGTGTATAGTCCTTTAGTTTTATTATTATCATCTAGACTCAAATTCTTTGCATGTTTGAATTGACGGTGAATTTAGTAGAATCTTGTTGGGTGTTGATCCATTGAGATTTTGCAAAAGTTCGATCTGTGCCATGATATTATGATTTTTTTTTTTATGTTGCCATGATAAGAAAGCTTTGCAAGTGAACCTGCGTTTGATTGCAATTTTTAACAAAATCAAAGAATCGTGATGCAACTAGTGTTTTTTAAAACCTTGAGTGTAACTTGTTACTAAGTCTCTTTAAAGTTGGAGAGCAAGTTGTATCTATATCTAGCTGAGATAACCAAAGTTGAGAGAAAATTATGAGATTTCTTAAAAAGGACTAATCAACGTGGAGTTGAGCTTAGTCTTGTTATAATTTTGTCCTTAAAAGGCACTTCAATGATGTTTATACATTACTTTAAAGCTCAAAACTTGATTTTCAAGCAATATGCATGACGTATGTGAGCTCTTAGACCTCATTGAGAAGTGTGAATGTTTATAAATTATCCTTAAACTCGAGGTTAATTCCACCGTACACAAATCAAATAATGTTACATCGTGTACAAGTTTACTTTCTACCATTATATCAATAAATTTCATCACATCTCACTTAATTTAGTGGAAATAAACTTGTGCATAATACAACACTCTGTTTTCAATAGAACTAATGTACGGCAATGTTAAACTAATTTTCCACCAAAACAAATTCTTGATTAAATTTGTACATCTTTTATAGGGAAGTTGATTTGACACTGTTCCAAGCTTTGATTAATCTTGGAAACTACGTTAAGACTATTCTCTCTGTATATGGGTCACATTAGCTGAACCACTTGTGTATTTATCTTCTTATTTCTTCCTTCCTATTATTTGTTTTTAGATTATTGACTATTACTACATTAATTCACTACTCCTATTTCAAATTGGTTATGCAAGATTCTTGATTTGTCTGTGATACGGTGAATTACGTGACCCATAAAACAATAGAATATGGTTGTGCGCTAGAGTAATTACTAAGATTTCAAACAAAGTAACAAACATTTCTACTGAAGATATTATCATTGATAAAATTTTGTAGGCTACTTTCGGCTAGTTTAAGCATTAGTGGGATCAATTTGCAAGGTTTTGTGATTCATCGAATACGTTAAATTGTTGAAATATCTATCAGTGGAAGTTTAATACCAGCTAGTGCTATCTGAAGGGTAAAGATCCTATCAGAATATCATCATTATTTCCTCCACAAATGATTGGAAATCATATCTTTTTTTTTTTTTGATTTTGTTTTCTGGTTCAAAACATTATCTATGTTCAGTGTGCTGAAATGTTTGACATTTCTCCTTGAATATAAATAGGATTAAATATATATACTTAGTTAATATGAAAAAGCTTTTTAGATAGACGAAATAACAAAGTCATTATAAATTCATAGACACAAATGGAAGTGTTGGGGTTCGAACCCCAATCACAATGTTCATCCTAACAATTTCGGTATATCTGTCAATTGAATTAGAATTTGTGAACTAATATAAGAAAGTCTTACACATACATCAACTTAGCGGTCAATTAAACATTATTTAAGAAATGTTTACTATCATTTGGTGTCATTCATTAAGAATTGTTTTGTTGAAGAATAATTTTAAGAAAATTAATAACCTTTGTCAATCAATTTAAGTTAATGTACAACATTATTTTGTCTAAAATTGAATTAGGGTATTTTCTTCGGTCATTCGATCTTATAAATGTCTGAATTTTTGTTAGGAAATAATGTATCATCATATCATATATTAATAATTCTAAGAGGTTAAGTGCACGTTTGGAATTTGGATTCTCAGTAGCTTTGACAGAATTACAACATGCAACTATAATTTTAGCAAAAACTACATTTTAAAGTTTGAACAATGTAATTAACCAAATTTAAGTGTGGCTTTTTGTTGAAGGACTCAATTGAATCGTTACTCCATGTTACATATTAGACCCTACAATTTTGGCTTCATAGCGTAGTTGTTACAAAATTACAGTGACTTATTGCGAGTCGTCAAATCCACCGTGATATAAAACATGTAATTACTGTAGTAATAAAACTATAAGAAATGTTAACAAGTGCATTTAGCGTACTTGTTAAGAAGTTTAAAAAGGAAATTTTGTCTTGGGAATGATGTATTCAACACATTGAAAGTTTAAAAAGTAACTTCATTTACATAAAACTTGTAAATTACTTCTACATTTGAATCCTTAACTAATGTCCTAAGAGCATTGGTTAACGAGATCCTAAAACTATAACAACAAGCATTTTTCCTACATCAAAAAACAATACGTTGGGGAAATGTACATGAATATTTTATCTTCAACTTCTCTTGAAAAAAGTTGGTAATTTGAAATACGTGAGAGGTTCCCATCGAAGAAAACAAGAAACACAAAATACTCGTTTGAGAATCTAATCACGTTTTGCTTGAATTTACTTACTTTCTAGTTATTCCATTCACTGAACCTTGCCCATTTTAGACAAAGACACTCTCTCCCAATGTTAAGTTTTGTCCTTATTGCTCACAAATTGTTGGTATAAGCACAAAACCGCTTTCACACATGATCACATGTTCTTCCCAAAAGTTTGTTGCTTTTTTATTATTTTTTTTTATTAGATACTTGTTTAAAATTTTGTCTCATACTCGACCGGTATTTTTAACTTTTTATCTTTTGAACTATGTAAGATACCTTAAAAATTTGCTCAAAAAAATGTAAGATACCTTAATTAGATGTAAGAATATTTATTTTGTCTATCATAGACCATAGTCCGTAGATTTTGTTAACAGGTGGTTTAGATGATTAGATTAATACTTTACTGCAAGAACTCTGACCCTACTTTTTTTTGGTATGACAACTCTGACACTATTTTATTTTGTATGAGAATTCTGACACTATCATAAGCACATTAATTATATTGTTCGATAAATAACAAACCTTAATATTTTTTAGCAAATATTATATATATTTTGTTTTGTCAAAAACAAAAATTTTATCAAATAGGTTATCATGTTTTTTGTTATCAGAGATAAGATATTTGATTGCAGACTGGTGTGTAAAAAAAATCCACTGTGGCTCAAGGGTTAGACCGGTAAATCTAAAAATACTTACTTAGGCACAGACACAGAAAAAAGATTTAAACACACACTCATAAATGGAAAAAAAAATGATGTGTCAATTTTTCTCATTTATTTTTCTCCATTTATGTGAGTGTGCCCAAACTTTTTATATTTGTGATTGTGTCCAAGTAAGTAAGATTTGCTCCGTTCGAATTTCAAAAGGAATAAGTGCTCACATTTCATGTCTAGCAGTGCTTCAAAGAGAAATTACATTTTGTAAAAGAAACTTACGAAAAAAAGAGAAGAATGAAAATGATTGCTACATGGCTATATATAGTAGTTTTGTTAATGTCACACTAATACTAAAAGAACACAAAATTCTAAGCCGACTTGTTGGAAATGTTTGAACCATGCTTATAACCACAAATTTTTAGATATTACTATTGATGATAAGATAAGAAACAAGGTCGTAGGCAGTCAAAGCTAAATCTATGTAACCAAGTGATCGAAGCTGAAGCATTAATTAGTTTAGAGTAGAATAGTTTGGAGTAATATGAACTAGAATACTAATTGAAATAACTTTGATATAAATTTATTGATGTTATAACAGAACTTTAGATTATCAGAACCCATCTCTAAAAAAAAAAGAAGATTACCAGAACCCTCTTTTTAAAAAATCGAAGGGTGACGACAAAAATAAATGTCCTTTATTCCAATATATTCCATAAACCTTGAAATATATTTTGTAACGATCGTGAATTACTCAAACGAGCTTGCATGACTAGGTTTATCTTCTTATGAGCTTATGAAGTTAACAAATCCAAACTATGAAAATGAAAGGATCCCTAAATTAGCTAAATGGATTTGACATCTTTTAGTTTTTATTTTTAGAATGGTTTAGCTTTTATTGAAAAGAGCCGATTATACTTTAGATGTTATTGAAAAATTGAAATGACTTGAGAAATTAAAATTCTTAAAAATTAGAAAGGAGGTGCAAGTATTTCTTATAAAAGGAGGGAAATATGTGACCTATAATGCTAATCTAATTACAAGCTTTTTCTTTTGACAATCCAATTACAACCTAAATAGCATTTCTATACAATTTTAGAAACTGTCACTCTCAAACTCAAATTTTTATTATATTTTTTAAGTTCTATTTTGTAAGATATCTTTCCATAATTTATTAATGCTAACTACTGAGATATTTTATCACTTTTATAAAACAAACCAAGCCAAGCAGTGTGTGAACGGTGAGTTTTAGCATGGGGCAATTGTGAAATTGCCCCATCTTAGATCAGTTTTATTTTATTTGTTGTTATATGTACACCCTGCATTTTATATTCTAATTTATAGCTCTATTCAATTATAATTTGACTCAAATTAATTTACTTATAAATACGTTATTTTTTAATCTCTTGTTTAAAAATCTAATAGGTCCAACTGATTCTCAATAATTTTTTTAATTTGAAAACACAGACATGTTTAAATCTGGGCTAAAAAAAAATGACGTAAATATATATTTACTACATTATTTATAAAGAAATAAATTTAGTGTGTATCTAACTTTGTAATATTAATCCCTTCCACGAGACATTTAAATATTAATTAGGGTTAAATACATTTTTTGTCATTATAAAGATATCGAATTTTGTTTTTAGTTCTTATAAATAAGTGACATGTTTTTGTCCCTCTAAAAAATTTCAGCATGCAGTTTTAATTTTAATTTAACGGGGACTAAAATTTTTGGCCCCAATAAATATAGCAAATTTTGTTTTTAGTTCTTCTAAAAAAGTGACATGTTTTTGTCTCTTCAAAATATTTTAGTCCCCATTAAATTAAAATTAAAACTGATATATTATAAATAAATATGGCTATAAATTGTAATATAAAAATGCAGGGTGTACAACTAACATCAAATAAAACAAAATTGATCTAAGATGGGGCAATTTGACAACTACCCCATGCTAAAACTCGCCGTCTGTGAACATTTTGAATGCTAGTACAATACTATTTTGCAGCGAAAATGTAGAAATTTTGAATTATACTTGTGTAAGGGGATATAAGTGATTCATGTGAGATAGTGTTAAGGAATAAAGTGATAAAGAGATAGATGATTTGATCGCCACTCTAACGTAAAAATTAACAAGACTAACATTTGTTATTTTAAAAAAGAAATTAATTTATATGTTTATTAGTTGGAAACGTTTTCAATAATTTCATCAAAAGTTCTTAATTATTGAGCCCCGCCTATTTAGCCTAAATTAAATTTTTAGTCTCTCCATTTCTAAAATCAAATTTTTGTTCCCCCTTATTCACATTTTTCAAGATTTCCATTTATCACCAAATTTTGGATTTTTTTAATTGATGTGGCATGATTATTAATGAAGTTGGCATGAAGTGACACGTCAAACATGATACCACATCGAAAATTCACAAGCCATGTTATATCACTAATGACGACGACACATCACAAAAAACCTAACAAAATTGAGTGATAGTGGAAAATCCTGAAAGTTGATAAACAGATAAGAGGACCAAAACCTGATTTTAGGGGACTAAAACTTTAATTGAAGTAAAGTAAGAGGATACATATGTATTTAAAATTAATAATTATAGGTATGGTGGCACACTGGCATGTATTGGCCTCAACTTTGATTGGATGGATGCATTTAAACATTTTAGCACACAGAAAAGGCCATACTTTCTAGTACGACCTATTTTTCCTTGAGATTCTCATATGATTCCAAAAATTGTTCTAGATGGGTGAATATTGAGAATTGAGATAATCTAAAGTTAGTCACAACGACTGGCTTTTGAATATGATGCAGCCCAAAAAACTCCCAAATTGGTAGATTTTTGTTCAAAATTTATTTTACATTGTAGTCTCATTACCTATTTAGAGGATTTGATTGCAATTCACTTTATAGAGTAAAATGACTTATATTTCATTCACTATTTTAACGGTTAAGATCAATTTACCATAATAAAATGTAAATGAAATGTTGAATGAGATTGGTAGTTCTCTCTTATCTTGTATGGTGTGTGCTCCATTTAATTTAATTATTTTATAAAACAAGCACAAAAAATGTTCGACAGTAGAAACGAGGGTTGCAAACTTTAATTTTTTTAGTTAAATTTTAGAAGCAGGCGAGGTTATAAAATAGAAAGAGAGGCAATAGCAATGTAGTGGGGTGTGGAGGTCTTTTTTGCAATTCAGATAGATGATGAATCAAATGCTACATTAAGAAGATTTGTTAGTGCGATGCTCTTTAAGTGAAAATGTGGTGAATGTTTATGGGTTTAGATATGGTTTAGAAAGTCGTATATCGCATCTCATTGTGGAGAGTGACTCAAAACTCTTGATTGTCATGGTTACAGGAAACTACACTATTGGCAAGGTGATTCCCACTTTAGTAAAACATACCTGTAATCTTTGAAAATTGCTCTTTAGGCAACATGGTTTGCTCTCAGACACCCATAAATGACCATTTTACTCCCCACCGACTATTAACTACCGTTTGCTAGTGAATATGGATGAGAATATATGAGTCTATAACCTAACCAACGACAAAGCAGGTCAAACATTTTTTCTTAATTAGAGAAGACTTATGTGTTTTTAGAAGCTCATTTACTTTAAAAGGCCAAAGCACAGGCCAAAAAAAACCTCTTAGACCTATCAGGTCCCACACCTACTGATGAACAGTAGTTAATTATCAGTCCAAGCATATCATACAAGAAGCGATAACACATTTATATTGGACCAACGGCTACGTTGGCATCTATTTCAATTTTTTGTTATATTTTACAATTATACATCTAATTATATCTTCATAATTACTAGAAACAATTTAGTTTGATATGACACCAACAACAAAAGAGATCATCCGGTTAATCAATCGCTTACACAATATAGCGGTAGTGTAGCAAACATATGTTGTTAACGGCTGGTAATTTAATTTGGATGTATACGGTTCTTTTCTTTCAATAAATGGCTATAATAAATGAATATAGGCATCATTTCTAAATCATGGGTTTGGTTTCTTTTGGTAGGGGTCCATGATCTGTGACAATGTACCAGATATGCAATTGAATGATATGCAATGGAAATTGAAATAGATGTCAACGCTAATTAATTGTCGTTGCTGGACCAACGACAATGTATTGTGTTCTGAATTTACTTATGAGAGGAACAATACTTAGCTATCGGTCACCAACGAATGGTAGTTAATTGTCACTGAAGAAGGTAAAATGGTCATTTCAAGATGTCTGAGAACAAACCCATCTACATAAAGAGCAATTTTTACAATCTTTTGGCTTTGGATTGACAAGTCCAAGTTCGTCACATGGAGAAAAACATATGCGCCGATTGGTTTGCTAGTTATTATTTGAGGTTTTTTTTTATTTGTTTTATTGTGGGGGGTCAAGAACTTCATAATTTGTTATTTGATGATAACGAAGGGCAATATGTTATATTTCTTCCCTAATTTACGATGTTGTTTTTTTCATGATTTAAATAAGCTCATTATCCACTATGCTTAGTGCCATGTACCCTTGAAGTTCATTTCTTTTTCTAGACTTCATATAGCAACAAATTTAGTTCACCTTGTACATGATACAACAGCTACTGTAATTAAAAGTTCAGATTTCTTTTATACTTCGTACTGTTTTAAAGGCAACTCTTATAATGTAGAATCGAAGTAAATAACTTTTTTTTTTGGAAGAGAAAAACCAGAAAATAGAGGAAAAGAAGTGCAGCTACTATGTTATAGCTCATTTTAGATTATTATTTTCGATTTGAATTTTCCTATAACATTTCCTTTTGATTCTTCTAGAAGAGAGATCAACAAGTGCATGGCTATAAATTAAAGTCCCTTTACTTTCCAAAAACTATGTAACATTCACATGAATCTCATCATCAGATCTGTTTCAGAAAAGATGTGAATCATGGCAAAGTGGTATTTGTTGTACACGATATGATCGAGCATTTCAATGTTCACTGATGACAAGATCTAAGGACAAATCCTTGCATTGAAACTGATAACGCAGGGAACCCCACAGGAAATTTCATTCATTAGTTGATCTTCACTTGAATAGATTGTCTCTTGAGAGCCACTCACCGGAAAGTACTCCAACAACAGCAAGGTATGTGCTGAGAGAATAATCAGCTAAATTTGCCGAGTTCCATCTTCTTCTTGATAGCCTTTTGGCCATGATAGATAAATGAATCTAGTATTCCAGAAACAGTGAAAATTCCTGTATGCAAAAGCAAGAATGGTTATGTCAAGATTCAGACAAATGAAATGATGCAAGTCTCATGACCTTATTCAAGCCAACTAAGTAACACAGACTGAAGACAAATAGAGAAAGATCCATCTGTATACCTCCAACTATGGCGCACACATTGGTAAGAAAATGTAAGAATGAGACATGTTCTTCTGTAAAAGTAACCTGCAAAATGCAATTCCAATATAATGCAATATCAAAGGCATGAAAAAAGAAAAGAGAAACTGATTCAGAATTTTTTTTGGAAAGAAAACAGTATAGAAAAGCTTAGTTGCAGTCATTAATTTGATATTCCAAATCTGAACAACAACCCAAAGGGCTATGGTAATTATAAAATAAAGATATAAATAAGAAAAACACCTTAATTGGAGAGAGGTCGTAGAAGAAAAAAACCCCAGGGAGGGACTGCAATCGGCCTACATCTGCCGTCCTAAAGTGTTCTGTCACAGAGAACTGCAAAAACATTTTCACTTTTTATTATGTTGTACTTGTTTGTAATGCAGAAGAAATGTCAAAGACGTGACATTATAAGATCAATAACCTGGTTTGACTGGATAGTGTTCCCACTCACGTCAGTGTACATAGTTGGTACCACCTGAAAAACAACATGAAGCCAGTGGTAAAATTTGACAAGGTTTTAAAACATACTTTAGTTTTACTGGTACAATGTTACATATATCTCCAGACGGTGATATATAAAGAAAACTGTGAATTGAACAACAAGTATAACATGACATCTTCCTGATGCAATGAAGTAGGAAAAGGTGAAAGGCGTCCTAACAGAGCTAAGGGTTTTTAATGCCTTGAGAGACGTCCCAAAAGACGCTTGCCTTACAGATGAACCATTAATTAAATGTAAATGTAAATAGTATTATAAAATTCATTTTATCTTCATTGTTGCCATTGTTACTGTTAAACGAAAAAGAAAATATTATAAAAAAGATTATTACAGGCAATATCTTTGGAAAATAAAAATTATAAATTCGTTGTATTAACTATTAATTATAAAGAACAAAAGCTTTTAAAAATACATACAGCTTGGGACACATCAAAAAGGATCAAGAATATAAATAGATAGAATATAAAACAAGTAAAGCAATTAAAGTGTTGTTGCTAAATGATAATAGGGATTTATCATGACATCAAACAAAGCATGCAGCAAGTAAGCAGATAACTCAACTGAGAAAATATAAGAGCAGACAAATATAGCTCCAATCCTACATGTGGGTAGAAATTGATAAAAGGAAAAAACACGGGAAAAGCAAATAAACCAGACTGAAGGAGTGGTGATACCACAGGAATGAGCAAAACAGTGCATGATATTAGTGGTACAGGCATAATAATACTGATGCCTTAAAGCTGTCATATTAAGTGTTAAAAGGTGTAAACAGAAGTCAAAGAACAATCGAAAAAATGAAAATGGTATCTGTTTTATTGGTGGTTGAAGTTGCCTAGGTGGTGGCTGTTGTTTCCCATCAGTCACCACCATCTTACACGATTTCAATTGCTGAATTTTCTACAAAAGCCGACAGCTCCTATGAACTGGCAGTCTGTGAAATTCACTGCCCATTAGTA
>Ga0315914_1000467_pt1 | contig 50535 bp, 17 predicted proteins | sample MpolenodulesMG_FD_203920 | JGI IMG/M metagenome (GOLD analysis project Ga0315914, IMG submission 203920) | Medicago polymorpha root nodule microbial communities from Los Angeles, California, United States - elongated nodules | ecosystem: Host-associated > Plants > Roots > Nodule | place: USA...
AAACAACAAGAGATGGTAGAGATTCATCGGAGTCTAGCTACCGCCTCGAAGATCATTGAAGCAACATCACTAGGGAATATTTAGATATTTTATGGACTTCTAATTATGCTAGAGTTGTTTTGAATGTTCATTTTTGAATGTTCATTCACTAGTGTTTTGGTTTTTTTTAATATTTAAACTTGGTACTATATCTTTTGTTTTAGTTAAGTTGTTGTATGGATGAAACTTCTTACTCTGGAATTATGTATATTTTTGCATTTCAAGGCTTTAGTAATATATTTATTTGAGATTGACTTCAAATTCTAGAGATAAAAAAAAAAAAAAAAATTAAATCAGGCCATATCAATTTCAAAAATAAATAAATTTTTGTGACTTTTTTCAAAAAAAATAAAAATATATATATATATATATATAAACATTTGCGATTGTTCAAACAGTCACAGAATATTAAATGCAAAATATTAAATTAGACCTAACTGTCGCAAGTCCCTTGAAAACCATGTGAAAGATGTACATTTGCGACTGTTGGTAACTGTCGCAACACCCTCTGCGGCAGTTGGTGTGACTGTTATATGAAGGGTCGCAAAAGACAGTTGCGACCCCAACATCCGCGTCTGTTGCAGAACAGTCGCAAATGTACATTTGCGACCCTTCTAATAGTCGCAATCAACCATTTTAAAAGTCTCAAAATGCAGTTTTTCTTGTAGTGAATAGAATCATCATTGGTCATTTTTTAGAGATGAATTCTATCCATTATAGGACCTTTCAGAGCTCTAAACACACTAAAAAACCTCTTACTGTGAGTGATAAAAAGAATCTAGTGACCGTTTATACGCAAAAACACTATATTCCCCCTATTTTCCCATACATTTAGGATTGATCCCCATCATATTTGTGCATTAAATAATTCATTATTTTTTTGTCACTCAAGTAATGTGCATCATACCGAATCATACACATACATATAGTCATAACTTTGAGAGATTAAAATGAGAAATTTGTAGGACATAACACATTAATTCAAAAAAGTGAAAGATAAAAATTCTACAATCACATTTTCTTTATTCAATCAATAAAATTAAAATTAAGCTTTTAAAAATATGGTCATGTTAACTTGTGTCCTAAAGACATATGTTAAACATTAATTTCATTCTATTAATGGTAAAAATTTAATGAAAAAAATTAGTATTAAACATTTTGAGCAATAAATTAACACAATTTCCAATAAATAATTTCTATTAGTGGAATTCTTAACATGTGTCCTAAGGGCACAAGTTAGCATTTTCCTTAAAAATAATACTCTCTCCGTCCCATAATACTTGACACAGTGACCTTATTACGCATGTCAATGCATAACTTTGAGCTTAAATATCTTGAATAATATATTAGAAAAAATTATGAAAATTTGATATTTTGAAAATACTCATCGAGACGAATCTAAGATATCTTATATAATATTATTTATCTTTATATATTAATAAAAAAATACGGTTAAAATAAATTAGGTCAAAATTGCATATTTTCAAATGGATATCTATCGCGGGTAGCAAAACACAACCAAGCCAAAAGTAAAAAGAAAGGGAACATAGGTGAAAAATTCTTCAGAGTTTGAAATAAGTCAACTCAGATACCGAGAAGGCCCCACCCATAGACCATAGTCCTTTTGACTGCTGGCAAGCATTTTCTTTCCAGCTTTCCTTTCCCTCTTCGTGTGTACTGTGCAAATCTACAACACTTTCCAAAAAGAAGTTGCCCATACCTGTAATAGGAATTCGGGTTCAGTGCAGTAACAAACAACATGCAGTCAACGAATTGCGAGCATCAGATCAATATCAGACGGTCTTAAATTAACATATATTTATTTTTATGATTAAAGATTACCAATCTCAAATTCAAAATAGTTGGATCTCAACCCAATGAATGCATGTATTATGTATTGATATATGATAGGTGGCATTTAAAATGGGAAAGGGGAATCATTTCCCACCATGGGAAAGTTTTTTTAAACCATCAGATTGAAAAGGGAACATTGATTTTACTTTAGACTTTTCACACTGTATCTTTCTTCTCTCACTGTCTTCAACCTCTAATGAGGCACCAATAGACCCACCATCACCATCTGAGTCCAAGAGCCACCTCTAAACAATTGATTTCAGCTTAAATCTATTATGCTCATCATCTTCATCCTCTTCTCAATCCCCCACAAAAAAAAAAAAAAATTTCATTATCTTCTCAAATCCAAGAGTTACTGAGCATATATCTTAGCTATTGTCCCAAAATCAAATGAGCTATAACCCATTTTCTAAATCCAGTTTTCTTTAACCCATTTTCCTGATTCCAACAAGCTTCAACCTTATTTTATGGAAGCTTCAGCAATCTTTTGCTATTTACGTGTTGGGTTTTTAGATAAATTTGGTACTGAAAAATGAGTTTTTCTTGAGAATTTGGGTTTAAGCAATCTTCAACATTTAATTAAAAATATATTTCAGGATTGAAAAAAAGGGGTCAAATCAATGGAGTAAAAAAAAAGTGAACATTTAAGGTTAAAACATTTATTTTTGTCCATTTTTCCATTTTTGGTTCGGCTGTTAGTGCTACTTGTGTATTGAGGTACTGCAGGCCTGTTTTTTGGCTTCTGTTTGTTATTTCTTTCATTCTGTGTGGTACTGGCAGTGTGAATTTGGTGGCCTGTACCTTTTTTCTCTCCTGTATTGGATGTGCACCTATGGCTGAGCCTGGTTGTGCATCATTGAGAGATTGATGACAGTGAGAAAAAATATATAGTGTAGACAGTCTATAGTAAAATCAATGTCCCCTTTTAATCTGATGATTTAAAAAAACTTTCCCATGGTGGGAAAAGATTCCCCTTTTCCATGTTAAATGCCACCTATATGATAATGATTAAAAGTGACTTCGAATTATTCAGAGTATATTTACCTCTTAGCTGAATTTTATTAGGGGTCTTATTAACTAGTGTCCGAGACACTAGTTAAGGAAACAAAGAAAGAAATATTTGCATTGAAAATATCATTATTTACACTTTTTAAACTTTGACTACACAAATACCAAGATATTTATACTATATTTAGTATTTTTAACTAGTACCCCTCAGGAGCACTAGTTAACATTTTCCGTTAACTAATTTTAATGTTAATCAACTCTTGTGATGTCCTATATATTCTAGAATCTTTTAGAAAGCTTCATAGTATCTTTTATGAATTTAAAAAGTAGATTTTCGTTTATAATAATAACCAGAGATATATTTTTATTATGAAAATAAACATTATGAATATTTTTTTAATAAATGTGTGAACTCAAATATAAGATGGAGGTATTAAAGAATTTTCCATAAATTAATTTGCATAGAGAAGTAATTGTAGAACCGTAGGACAATACTACACTGTAAACTGATAAAGACATACACACCTTTTTATGCACTACTTGTACAGTCCAAACCCCAACAGGCAACACCATTTCATTTTGTTCATCTTTCCAATAAACAACAAAATTCACACCCATCTCAAACCCAAAACCCTTAACAATTATTTCCTACAAAAAAAATGGCAATGAGCAACAACATCATAGGATTCATAAACCTAGTAGCAGTAATCCTCTCAATCCCAATCATTGGTGCTGGAATCTGGCTAACAAACGAACCAGCAGACACATGTGTCAAGTTTCTCCAATGGCCAGTCATAATCCTAGGTGTTCTTCTCTTGGTTGTGTCTCTAGCTGGTCTCATTGGTTCCTTTTGGAGAATCTCATGTCTCTTAATATTCTACCTCGTTGCAATGCTTGTGCTTATTATCTTGCTAGTTTGTTTGGTTATTTTTGTTTACATGGTTACTCTACGTGGTCATGGTATGATTGAACCTAATAGGGCTTATTTGGAATATCGTTTGGATGATTTTTCTGGGTTTTTGAAAAGAAGAGTTAGAAGTTCTTTTAAGTGGGATGCTATTAGAAGATGTCTTAGTGAAACAAATATGTGTGGTGAGTTGAATCAAAGTTTTCGTATGGCTCAGGACTTCTTTAATGCACGTTTAACACCAATGCAGGTATAATGCTGTTTTTTTAGTTTATTTTACATATTTTCTATCTACTATACTTGATCTGAGTGAAACAAGATACAGATCTTTAAGTAAGATCTCAAGTTAGATTTTATCACATGAAAAAAAAAATATTGAAAGAAGAGAATCTACTAACAAAGATTAGTTAGTTATTGCTAGTATTAACAAAGGCAATAGACATTTTACATTAATAATATGGTTACCCCAAAAAAGAAAATTTATAGCACTAGTGTAGTGTGTATAAGCTGATTTCAGTTGCATTATTTTAATTTCTTACTCTGTTTCGTTTTTTATGATAAAAATGTATTAAAAGTTTGATAGAAAAAGGACTTTGATTTAGAAAATTTGGTAAATTAATTAAAAAACAATGATATTTTTTTAACAATCATTCAACATTTTGTTTTCCATTCTAAAAAATATATTTATTTCCTCTATATAAACCAATATTCTCACATTATCTTATCTTAGGTACTTCTTTATGTAAGAATGTTCAAATAATAATATTTTTTGATATAGTGCAAACTTTATTTTTATTTATCTATAGAAACCCTCCAATTGGAGTTAATCATATTCTACACAATGTTCGACATTAAATGTGGACACATCTCTAAGTTGTGAACCAGAGCCTTCCATTGGTTGTCTGATTTGAGTACGGTCGCGTGTAAACTAGGTTGCAACTCATCCGTATAAGGCGCGTGAAGTTGAGACGCGCTTTCAAAGACATTCACAAAAATAGTTTCTGAAACAAACCTAATTAAATTCTCTCACTTTCTTCACTTACATATATTTTGCCAACAAATTTTTCTTTAATTATTTTCAGTCTGGGTGCTGCAAACCACCAACACAATGTGCATACACATTTGTGAACCCAACATATTGGATTAGTCCAATAAACAATGCAGCAGACATGGATTGTCTTCAATGGAGCAACGACCAGACAACACTTTGTTACAACTGTGACTCATGCAAGGCTGGTTTGTTGGCAAATCTTAGGAAGGAATGGAAAAGAGCTAATGTGATATTGATCATCAGTGTTGTTGTTTTAATTGTGGTTTATTTGATTGGTTGCTTTGCTTTTAGGAATGCCAAAACTGAGGATCTCTTTCGTAAGTACAAACAAGGCTACACTTAATCACAAAATTTAGTATGATTGATGTAAAGTTTGATGTTGAACTTGATGATGAAATTGGGCCGTTTTGTTTAGTTTAATTATTAGTTTTTCTTTTTTGTGTGTTAAATTATCAGTTTCATTGGCAATCTGAAGTTCGGCCGATAGCTGATAAAACCGTTTCAACAATTGTTTAATTAAGGAATCGAACTCAGATTCTTTTAACAATTTGTTCTTTAGCAGAGCTCATTCGTCAATTAGTTTAGTTTGTGTTTGGAGTTTGGACAAAAGGTTAAAAAATTATAAATAAATTTGTGTGTTGCACTTATTTTGAGAACAAAAGATGCTTGTTTTTTATGGGTAGTGATGAAATCATGAATGTTTAAACTGGATGGTAAAAAGGACACAGGAGCTGAGCGTGATTTGGGGAGGCCACCGAAAGCTGAAGTCTCGAATATGGAGTTAGGAAAGACAGTCAATGGAATGGAGGACTTTTGGGGTTATTGTTTGTCCTGTTCTAGGCTTTCTCTGGTTTTCTCGGGGAAAGTTGGCTCCACATTTGAATTTGAATCCTCTCCCACGAAATATACTTCCATAGATCATATTTATAAGGAATGAACAATTTATTAATTTATTGAATAAATAATGTATTCGGTCAATATATAAGTCAAATAAATTAGTTATTTGATGAATCTAAAAAATTGGTCTTTACTTATAAATATGACCGAAAGTAGTATCTCCTAAACTCTTCACATTACCACTCAATATGTTACTTACTAATGTGAATGTGCATTAATTTGAAGAGAGTAACATCTTCATGTGGCTATTTATAAACTCTAACACACCATCTAATAACGTATCATTTCATCAACTGAGACTTCTCAGATTTATTTCTTATGTATATTCGTTCACATACTCATTCATATATTCCATTATGTTATTCCAATTCATCAAGTTCCATTGTATTTGTGTCTCTTGCAATTCCTAAAACATAGTATATTGGAAGCTTCTTCAATCCTTTAACACCACAACCTGCACCGTAAACCAATTGAATGTGAACATTTCATTCTCATTATTCTCCCTAAATTTCTCTGGAGCATTACCATATTTTTTCAGCTTCCGAATATGTTTGATCCATGGTTTCAGATTGTGGCTTCGGTTATGTTGCAAACCTTCATATTAAAGTGAAACCTGAGAAAATGCCGCTGAGGTGGTCGAATTTGCAATTGCGATGTTGTCATAGAAACTTCAAAATCTCTGATATTACTGCTGCAATTGTGGTTGCAGCCCACAACTTAAAATCATATAGTCTGATCTACAACTTCAGAACAATCATATAACTTGTGTTCTTTATCCTTCTTTGATAGCAATTTGACCTGTTTGATACTAGCGATCATGGTAGTGGCAACATGAGGCTTCATCCTTCTCTTTTGGATATTAAACCAAACTATCTAGAAGAATTGAGAATGGCACTGGGCATAGGAAGTGTTTTTCGGACCAAAGAAAAACGTTGTATTATCCTTAGCCATTAAGGTTTTTGCTTAGGCATTAAGGTGTCATGATCCTGTAAGCACCGCAATGCAGCACCGCCGTTTACTTTCTAAGCATATAAGACTTGCTTTTCTTAAGTGTTAAGTAACTAAGCCTATAAAAGGCTATGCTAATAACCTTTCATGAATCAATATTGTAAATCAATTTGTGAATGAAAATACAGTGTTGCTGTAAAATCTATTCTTCTCTCTTCTTTCCCAGATACATAATTAGTGTATGAGTTTGAGTGATTTATGTCTCACTGATATCAAATTGATATCATAGCAGGTTAGGTCCTGCAATGTGAGGGGAAAACAAAGTTTGAGTGTGTGAGGAACAAAAGATTTTAGTTATTGGGAACTTTTGATGACAACTCATCTAAAAGCTCACAATATTTGGAATTTATGGAACATGATTTACAACAAGGAGTTGATGATACTGCTCGTAGAAGGGACCAATTGGCACTGCCACAAATTCATCAAGGAATCATTCAATTTTTGGAAAAATAGGTAATGCATACTAAAAAGGTGTGGGACATATTGAAGCTGCCACATAAAGAGAGTGCTCAGGAATCAAAACTGCACTCTCTGTGTAGAGAATACAAGAGGTATAAAATGTCCAATTCAGAAATAGTAGAGCAATATATTTTTCGTGTTATAAATGGCGTCAACATGATAAGGGTGTATGGAAAAAATATTCTCGATAACAAAGTGGTAAAGAAAATTCTGCACACCATGCCGATGAAGTTTGATCATGTGGTGACTACAATAATTAAGTCCCATGACACAGACACGTTGTCAGTAGCATAGTTACACGGAAGTATTGAAAGCCACGTCAATAGAATATTGGAGAAGACAAAAAAAAGTTAAGGAGGAAGCCTTGAAAAGTCAGGTGAACCACAACAAAGTTGTTGAATCTAGGTAGACCGGAGAAGACAGTTTGTGATAATTTCAATGGACGAAAAGGATATTTTAGAGGTAGAAGTCGGTGAAGTCTCACAGGAATAGGATGTGGCAATCTTAACCAATGGAAAGAAAACAATTTCAAATAATGAAATCAAGGAAGAGGTGGAAACAATTATAGTTCTACCAACCGTGGAAAAGGAAGAGGTTATTACAACCAAGATAGGACAAATTATAGTTGTTCCCACTATGAAAAGTTTGGGCATAAAGCAGCTGATTGCATATACAAACATCGAGAAAACATGCCAGAAAATTCATATCAAAATATTGGTGAGTCTTATAAATTTCCATATAGTTTATTTTTAACAAGCAATACACTTTAAGAAGAATAAAATATTTGGTATTTGGACACTCAATGTAGTAATCATATCTGTAGATAAAAAGAATCATTCTCTTTGAACGAAACGGTAAAATCTACCATGAAGTTTGGAAATAAATATTTCAATTATGGGGAAAGGTCAAATTGTTATTAGATTAAGAGATGGATTGTAGAATTTTGTTAGTGATGTTTTTTATGCTCCTGATCTTCACAATCTCTTGAGTATGGGACAATTGTCATAGAAATGTTACAAAATGCTTATTCACAATAGTTATTGCACGTTGATTCACATAAATGGAAGATTCATCACAAAAGTAAAAATGACTCCCAACTGCTTATTCCCTCTGAGAAACCACATGATAGATTTCCTTTCTCAAGTTCAATAATTCCAAATGATGATTGGTTGTGGCACATGATATTTGGTCACTTTCATTTTTCTAGCCTGAATGACTTATCACGAAAATAATATGCTTTTTCGTTTTCCTATTGGGTACATTCCAAGTGGTATACTTGAAACTTGTCAAATGGGAAAAAATGCTTAGAAAATCATTTCCAACCGTGAAGTCTTGGAGAGCGAAGAAACTACTAGGGATAGCTCATTCCGATTTATGTTTGCTTAAACTACCAACATGTGGTGGTGCATGCATCTATTTTATTACTTTCATTAATCATTTCATCATAAAAACTTGGGTGTATTTCTTGAGACAGAAATAAGAAGTTGTTGACACCTTCAAGCCAATCAAAGTGTTTGTAGAAAAAACAAAGTGGTTACCAAATCAAAGCACATAGAACAAACCGATTCCAAGAGTACCTCTTGTTTACAAATTTCTTTAAGCTACATGAAATCCAACATCAGTTAACAACCAAGTATACTCCACATCATAATGAGGTTGCCGAAAGAAAGAACAAAACAATCATGGATATGATGAGATGCATATTGAAAGCTAAACAAATGCCGACGAAATTTTGTATGAAAGTAGTTGCTACTGCAGTTTATATTTTGAATAGGTGTCGAACAAAAAGTGTTCAGGAAAAAACATTTTTCTAAAATTGATAAATCTTGAAGGGTAAATGTAAATCTGAAATTGATTCTCTATAACAATATCCGATTTCTCAAAGAAATCAGAATCTAAAAGACATTTTTTAACATTAGAATCTAAGAAATATTTTTTTGACATTAATTTCTTGATCGAACTCCGCATTATCAGGATCCCATCATTTTGAAAACCGAATGCTTAAGACCAAATAATAAACTAAATACCACTATAAACATGAAATCACAAATAATTATAGCAAAATAAACTGCACATTGTATGGTCAAACCAGAGTTCTTAACTTTTAATATGGTTCATATCCTTCCATTATATATTTGCTTATAGTTTATATATGCTTATTGTTTCGGATTTTATTCGTTGAATCATATTTAAACAAGATTTGGATAAACCTGAGAAACTTGTTTTTCATAAATTTTTAGGGGATTTGGATGATATAATCTCAAACTTGTGAAAAATATTCAGATTATAAAATTTGAACGGAGTATTTTCAGAACTTTTTAGGGCACACGAGAAATTCGAAGGGTAAAAAAAGAAATTCTCAAATTACTATTATTCGTTGAATATGGGCTTCAATTCCCACTCCTCTAATGGGCTTCAATATATTATGGGCTTTCTAGTACACAAGAACACAGAAGAGGCATATGTTGAATGTCACACACCTAGTTTCTAGACTTTTTTTTGGTGATAGTTCCTAGTTTAGTTTATTGACTTAAGGGGGATTGGGGTGGGGGTGTTCATATCTTTGTTTTTAATTGTCACAAAAAATTCGTTACCCTAGGATACGTGTATGTATCATTTGCAAAACGACTACAAACATAACACGAGCCAGAACAATGTGAAGTTTTGTCAGGCATCACTAGCTATTCTTAATGGTGGGCTACAATTTCAGAAGACCCACATTGTACTATCTAGTATCTAGTACAAACTCACAGAGAGAGCTCTTGTAGCATGTTTACTGTATTTAACCTTAAGAACGCAACAAAACTTGGATTGAAGATGAGCTAAGCTTTCTTGAAACACCACCAAAAAAAGAAGATAAGCTATGCTTTTATTCTTAACTACTTTAAAAATTATTCATTTGATTGGTGATACTTCCTCTAGTTTCATATATAAACAATTTTTAAATTTTTTTTTATAGAATAACTGATATATATATATATGTCTATATTATAAAAATTAGGTACATTAATTATTCAATACATTTAAATAATGTATCTTTGTTTATATATGAGACTGGAGAAAGTAACACACTAACTGTGTAATTTTTTTTAAAAAAAACTTATAATCTATAAAATTAACCTCTTTGTTTATTCTATAATTTAAATATTTCCTTCAAAATATAAAACCAAATGTGGCAGGAGTACTTCACATGTAACGTAGCACATGACCACCAAGTTATTCTGACAAACAAGCATGATAATTCCCACCCATTCCATGTGTGTCAAGAATGAGTCACAAAATACTTGGCATGATTTGCATGCACACAAATACATTTTAAAGTTCCAATACCATGTTGTTACCCCTACCAAGCAAAGTCCAAAGTATGTGGAACAAAACAACATTAAACACCCGTCATTCAGATCCACACCTGTTTGTTTTTGGGCCATTTAGTTCCCATACCACAATGCTATTATTTGATTTAGTGGGTTCTTGTGTCAAAATATGGAAACTAATCTTCCAGAATCTATAAATGATAATTACTTGGTAGAATATTACAACTACAGAAACGTAGATAAATCTTCAAATCTATCCCATTTCCATAGGGATTGTATTCAAATATTGTCGCACGCAATGCATCAATGCAGGAACATGTCTACATTTACATGTTTTTTGTCTTGTTATGAGCAATGTGCATTGAATTTCTTTATTTTTTTGGTTCGACGAACGGTGCATTGAACTTTAAAATCAATTTAAACGAAAATTGACATTAGATTTTAGATAACGAGCCAAGTTTGTATTCCATCATGGACTGCTTAATTCGATTATCCAACCATGATAACGACCCATGGTTTTGGTGATGGATTTTGCAAATAGTCCAAAAAACATTTCATCCTACATGGACAAACACACCACTAGCTATTTGTGAGCTCAATTAATTTTAAAGTAAATTCTTAAGTAACTTGAAGTTTGTTGAATAACGGTATATTTTAGAAAATATTTGTTTAGCATATGAATTTATTTTAAAATATACTAATGAAAAAATAACATAACATTGATTGATTGAATGATAAACACATACTCAACTAAACAACATGAGTGCCATTGTGTTCATCATGGAGGTATTCTTTCATTATTTTTTTAGCTATTACTTATTTTAATTTCAATTGTTTAAATTTAATTATTAGCAAGAGAGTCTTGGAGGAAATAGTTATTGGCGAACTTATAGGATTATAATAATGAAGGATGATGATAATAATATTAATAGTTAGTAAATCAATGACGGCCTATCAACGGACCGAGTATAACCTACAATGTTAGAACCTTACAACGTGTCTATTCAAACCAAGAATTTCAATTTGAATACATATCCACTTTTAACGTCCGACATGTCTAGGATATTATTTCTTTTCCTGAAAAGATCAATAATATCAGGGATTAAGCAATTTAATCCTACCGTCTCATGTAACATTAACTTATGAGGAGAAAAAAAAAATGAATGACATCATGGACTAAGCAATTTAAATAAGTTAGACCACTATCCCTTGTAGATAAAGAAAAACTAGATATTGTGACTCTCTCGATCTTGAAGGGTGCACTGAGCATTTAATATACATAACTAGAAATTCATTTTCGATTCCATTCCCATACTTTTATAAGTTAAGTCCTTTTTCTTTCAAAGGGAAAAAAAAGATATAGGGGATCGAGTTTACACATAAGGGGGAGTTTATAAATGAGATACGTAAAGTTGAGCAACATTTGGGAGAAAAGGTTGGGTTATGAGCTTGTCATCAAAAGAAAGAAGCTTATCTACACTAGGCAAGTTGGCAAAAGAGAAGGTAGTGACTAAGATGTGCATAAATTCACTCACTATACTTTCTCCGTCCAATAATGTGTTCCTACATGGCTGCCACCATGAACTTACTGTAGAAAAACAAAAAAAAAATGAAAAAGTAAAGAAAAAAAGACGTGTGATTATTCTATTTCTATCAATAAACCACTTTTAGATGGTCAAATAATGGAAATAAATGCTTTTAAAAGTATGCCCTTGGATGTCTTGTGGCGCATAATAAATGATTAATATTCATCCAACTAATTATCTTTCCTTGTGATCATTTATGCAAAAATCAACCCAAAAAATTTCAAGTCAAAATAAATATAGATAAGGACCGTAAAAGATATAGGTACATTTTAAGTGATAGTTGTATGGATATTTAATGTATCAAGGTGAGAGTTCGAATCCACAATTCTCATTTAATGTTGTTGGAATAACAATCAAGGAAGAACACAAACTATTGTCGTGGAATTATGTAAGTGAAATATAAATTGGTTATGTTGAAAGTCTCCATATAATCTTGTTAAAAGATGTATTTTACCTGCTGATCAAAAATTTTGAATGCCCAATTTTTCGCTAATTATGTGTATCAATTTGGGGTATATTGGGTCTTGCAAGCATTTTGTCGAATGAAGTGGTGGCTCATGTTCAACAATTTTGTGGCTTGAATTAGTTTGATAGTTCAAATTGAAACTAAGATGTTTAATGTTATTTGGTTATCGTGAGTTTGGTTTATTTTGAAGATAGAAAGTGCTTCATTCGTCTCTAATTATAATATCATTTATAAAAAAAAAAGTATCTTTAAGTATAAAATTATATACAAATTTTTAGATGTATTTATTATTATTATTATTTTATCACATATACCTCTTATTAATATTATCAATATATCTTGAAATATAAAAAGTGAATATTAAATGTATTTATACAAAGGATAATTTGGTAATAATCACATATAAATTTGAAACAGATTCATTATTCCAACAATTTTTTTAAATATTTACGATTTTTGTTAAATAATCTGATAAAAAGGGACGGATGGAGTAGTATCCTAATTTTGTCATCAAAGTGGTAATCTAAACCAAACTCTGAAAGATATCAAAACCACTTGTTGGTGTTGGTTAAAAATCAAAGGAAGTATGTTCGCTTTAAACCAATGGTGTGTTCAACCACTTGGTTGCTTGGGGATTTGTGGTTGAATGTCATAGCTTTGATTTGTGGTGCATCATAATTTTGTAAATTCTCATTTGAAATCAACTATGCTCAACCAAAAATATGTGGCAAGACACAATTTTGTTCATTCTCACCTAAAATCAACTATGCTAATAAAAATAGAAAAACTACCAAAGAATTTGCCAAAACTATTTCCTTCCATCAAAATATTTTACACGCCCACGTTCAGCAGTATATCTACACGATTGATCTTGATTGGTGAACTCAAAGTTCTGATGATTTGAATAGCCTCTTGCTGTGACAAGTCACAACCATGCATACTGGGCCTTAAACTATTGGTCATTTTCTTAGGAGGTAAAGAAACGACAGAACAGACACATGATTACATTTTTGTTTGGGGTGTAGTGTAGGTACTAGGTATGATTGCAAATTGATGTCTAACCTATTGTACAGATAGAGTCTCTGGTTTTTGTGGCCTAATTTAATTTGTTTTTGGTAAAAACAATTTTCAAATTAATACCGATTGTTCTCTTCATTTTAAATATTAGAAAGGGTGATGCTTGAATAAAAAGAAAAAAGGAATGAAACACTGCAAAACGAGAAAACAAAAAATAAAATATATTGAAATAAGCTAAGAGTAAAAAGTCATATGCCACATTCCACTCATTCCCCCAAGTGATAAAGCGATATATTAAGTGTAAAAATTCTCATAATGTTAAAAGAGGGTAATGAGATTTATCAATACAAAAGAGAAGGTAATGAGACAAAAAAGTTTGGCATATGGTTATTTTCACTGCTTTCTTGGTATGTTGCACATCTAATCCTAAGTCAATTGATACATCATTCTTGCAATCTATTTCCTTCTTTTACTAAAAGGAATTCAATCATATATGATATGATATATATCCACAATAAGGAAGTCATACCTCAAAAAAATGACAAAGATCTTGATTTGCCTCTTATAAATAAAGTTATTAATTTTTTGGTAAAAAATATTTAGGTGAATTAGGTAGAAATACAAGTGAACCAAAACCTTGTTGGTTAGTCATGTGATATATATGACAAACAGAAATGGTGATAATCATTTTAATTCGAGAATAAATATTAATTTTATTTCTGAATTATTTCCTTTTTAAATTTTTTATAACCACCATCTCAATAAATAATAAATAAAGATAAAGAATGGCTATACACTTACTACTAATAAAAATGGCCTCTTGACACTTGTTACGATGGCATGACAACACAATTTGGATAATAACTAAACATAGACCTACTAAAACTGCCAACTAATTTCAAACTGCCTAAATCACATTGCAACACAAACACATGGCTGGTTTTATTTTGATATAAAATAAAACATACATAATTGTTAATTTATATGATAACGTATTATCATGTTAGTTTTTACCACTTAGATAATGCCAATTATGGCATGTAATGTCAAAATAGGTAGAATGATTGAGGGATTTGGTCACACGGATGAAACATTAGACCTAATTTAGCATGTTATGACTTTAATCTCTATTATTGAAGTAAAGTGGGAAATCCTTTTCATGATGTAACCCAAGCCCTAAGGGCGGTTTTTTAGTTAGGATTTGCCTTTGTAATAGTAACATGGTTTTGTTGCCTGGTGCCCCCCACCCATATTTTTTTGGGGTGATAATCCCCCACCCATATCCATATTTTATTCACCTTACATCGACAAAAATCATAAAGTAGATAATAAATCACGTATATATTCTCTCAAAAAATAAATCACGTATATTATTCACCTTGCATAATCATAAAGTAGATGAAAAATCACGTATTAGTTCAAAAAAAGAAAATCAACGTATGTACCAAAAAAAAAAAAAAAAGAAAATCAACGTATATTTACCTTACCTTACATCATAGTCAAGTTAATATATAGATACTTTATGGTTTTTCGTTTTTTACAAAAAAAAAAATGTATTTTTTTTTTACAAAACTATGGAGACTAATTTCTGAGTCAAATTGAACTGTAAATAACAAAAAAAAAATGACTGTATATATTAGTGACAAAACTCTCATACGTAGAGTTTCAATTCGAATGTATATTTAGGTTTGAATTTGAACCCTAAATCTCTTATTAAAATTAGAAAATAGTGTTAATGCAATTCGATCTAATACTCTTTAATTGTTGTTTATGGTCAAAATTAGACCCACATGTTAGACTCGTATTTTTTCTTCTTTTCAATTGTCAGTTGAAAATCATATTAGACCTTATAAGCATCTCTTTTTATGAGAAGACCTTAAGCATCTTTGATGGTTGGTAGTGATCCTAGTATTCAATTAATTAATATTATTTTTAAAAGAAAAATAATCAAACACGTGCAATGTGGAAATAGGTTCAAACATGTTCCGTCAATACTAGATAGGGGTGGCAAAAATACCACGGCTACCTTTAAGTAAAATCCGTCACAAGCACGAAGCAGGTAGTTAAACGAGTATCACAGGTATAATAAATGGGTATTTGACTACCCATTATTATATGGGTACGAACACATATTTGATTATATTTATACCCACGGGTACCTACACCCGATAATAAATTAAGTAAATTATTAAAATATCTTTATATATCTTGTCTTATTACTTAAAGTTGTTACCTTATTGAAAGAAATCTTACCGCTCACCTAAGATTCTTCATTAATAACTTATATTTATTTCTAATTTTTTAGATTCATCTTATTAAGTTCACCGTTTTTATTTTATTAACATCATAAAACATATCATATGGATTATGTAAGAATCATGATTTTTCTATGGATTATGTAAGAATCATGATTTTTCTATGGATTATGTATGATTAATGAGATTTTGAATGGATTATGTATGAATATTTAAAAGTTGAAGTGTTTTGATAATTAAAAAATAATTATTATTTGTACCAAAAAATAAATAAATTAAAAAATTCTTCTTCAAAAAAAATAAATTAATTAAAAATCCATGGGTACCCATGAATACCCTTGGATACTTCAATACCTGGGGGTACCCTCATAGTGGGTACTCACGAAGGTACGGAGCAGGGATAAGTATCATATTATTCGTACTCATGGGTACCCATTGACATCCCTAGACTCTTAGAGATAAAATGACATTAATTAAGTTGTTAGAAGATGGGAGGAGAATTCTCAAGTTTTGTTCTCTTATTATTATTTTTATTTTCAATTCAGGAGATATATACACTGACCTCATATCATATGAGATAAAAAAAAAAAAAGGCTTTGTTTGGAAGTTTAGAAGAAAACAAAGGGCTTTGGGGGTGAAAAATACATGGAAAAATGGAGAAATCTTTCACATTTTTTGAAAGAGTTGTTTTTAGAGAATTATAAATTAATTGTTATATGATTACTATATTTTTAATTTTAAAAATATTATAATAACATAAATTAAATTTGAAGAATTCATATAAATCTTTCAAAACCCTCATCTAATACGATTTTTGAGTTTCCTAAATGAGGAGAGTTCTTTATTATGAAGAAAAATTAACCCTCATTCATCTATATCTATCCCTTATTCTTAAAAGTTATTAGGTCAAGCAACACCTAATTACCTAATAATTTCCCTCTAATTATGTTGCATTAACTCCTAAGCATGTTATCCCTAATATATTTCTCTCCCAAATTCTTGCCAATTTGAATTTCAAATTTTTTTTTGGAATCAAACCTTATTAATTCGGTGGCATTAACTAAAATATGTTGTTAACTGTGATACAATTAGTCTTTTAAATTCTTTTCATTTTAAATTTCAAATTATCCATGATTGTGTGGCTCACAGTTTAAAATTATAATCCAATGCAGGGCTCAATGTTTTAAATGCCTATCACATAAAATTGATTTTTGTTCAATTTCCAAACAAAAAATAAACTAAACAACGACTACTGCATGAACCATTGTTTTGTCATATTTTCATATGTCATTCAATAACAACAAACTAAATTGAAAATCTATTGCAATCAAACATGCTTTTAAAAAGGTGGTTAATCAAAATGATTTTATATTATGTTATCAATTGCATTATTAACAAATCTATTTTAGTTTTTTCAAAAAAAAAAATTATTTCAGCTATTAACAAATATTTTTTTCGAGTCTCTTATTAGCAAATATATTTTTTTTCCGAGTATTCATTGCATTCTACTATTAGCAAATATATTTCGGTTCATAAGACCCATGCGGCGCACGCGTCATCAATCTAGCATATATAAATCCTACTAAGTCTCCTACCCTAAACCCTAATTTTTTCTAAACCCTACTTTTCCCATCATTTATGAAAAAAAAATCATGTTGGAGATCAAACCAGGTACCTCATGCTTTCATTTAACAACTATTACCACCAGAGCACTAATGATTTTGATGACACATGATTGCTTCAATGCTATGCATTCAACACAAATTTTGGGTCATATTTCTTTCAATCTCACAATCCCTAAATTATTTCTTACTATCATGCAATTGAACCTAATAACCATAACCCCGTCCTTTTTGGTGGGTCTGATTAAATTTTATGAAAAATAAGTTCTGCAAGGAATTGAATCAGGTAACACATGAAAAGTTCATTTTTTTTTAATGTCATTAACGTTATTGCAATTCCTTTTTTTTTGTATGACATTTCATTTTCATAATTATTTTATTTCGATTATCTCATACCAGTTTCTTTTCCTTTTCAACGGTTCCTTTTTATTATTATTTTTTCTTTCGGTTACCAAATAGAAGATTCTAGAACGCGCCAAAATACCCAACACACCCTCATTACTTACTGCCCAAGTAACCACAAGACATGCCCACAAGGAGGCTATAAATACCACCCTTGAGAGCACTCTCAAGGCATCCAATAATCAGTCAAAACCCTAGTATACGATACTTAACCCTAGTGTCCCTTATTGTGCTTTTTGCAAGTACATCTCATATGGTCAATTATATGTTTCAATTTCAAGAGTGACCTCAAGAAAAGGTTTGAAGATATTGATAACCAATGAAGATGGTGAAGATAATATCGTTGCATCAAATTCGGTTACAAAGAATTTTTTAGAAATGTGTAATAATTTGTATCTACTTTTAGATTTTAAATGTTTTTTGTTGTTTATGTTTTTTACCGACTATAAGTTCAATATAAACAACAACATTAACATTTTTCATAAATAATGAATCACGACATGAACATTTTAATGAATAGTGAATCACGACATAGTATTAGGTATTACATCAGACCCAGCCTGTATGTCGCAAAGGTGTAGGTCTATTTTTTTCCTAAAACACCCCCTCTTTTCTCCTCCAAACTTACAAACAATGCCTTAGACAATGATCTCTAATTTTTACGCCCAGACACAATTTAGTCAAAAGTAGATGACTCATCTTTTATAGTTTAACAACTATTTTATGTTAAATTATGCATTATGAAACAACAATGTATCCTTAAGAGGGAGTTGTATTAGCCTATATTTGGTTTCAATTTTGGAGAGTGGAGAGTGATTCTAGATGTTATATAGTAGATTTTTGTAATATTTTGTTGAACGTTTGATCACAAAATTCATACGCTTTGGTCCTTTTTGACGTGAAAACAAAATAGTAGTTTTAGATAAAACTTGTTCCACAACCTCTCTTTGTCGTAGAAACAAACAAATGTTTTACCATGTTTAAATGATTTAAAAAAAGTTAATTTTTTTTATGGTGATCAATATTTGAACCTTAAACCTGTATATATTAGGAATTATCTCTGACAATTGAGTTAAATTCATAAAAACGGATTATTAAATGATTTGTTAACGGGAATAAATGTTCTAGCTAGCAAGAGTAGTATTACTTCAGAAAGGTAGCGATGGGTTGGACGGTTCTCGGTGAGTTAATTTACCTGGAAGAATCTTTGCCGCGTGTCACACTCTTTTGCCCTAAATAAACATCACAAATTCATCACCTAGCATTTTCCACTGTACACGTCAAGCCATGTGTCATAAACACCACCCCTTTCTTCAACTTCTAAATTATCGTCTTACCAATATCTAAGAACTAGTAATAAACTAGAGCTATCATTGAAAAAGACGACGAATTAGTCCTAGTCCATGTGTCGACAATTGAACCTATTGGAAGAATCTATACATACTCCACATATACATACTCCGTTCAGTGGTATTCTTCTATGGTCACAAGACCAAATCAATAGTGTTTGAACACACACTTAAAAAAAAACTATCTTTAAAATATTCAATCATTATTTTATCAATTTTCTCTTTATTATTAAAAAAATATTTTTTATGTGTGTATGACCAAACACTTTTTATTTGGTCTTGTGACCATATTAGAATTTCTCTTCCGTCCGTCCAAGGCTCTCTTTGAAACATAAAAAGGAACATGCATGATTTATCTTTTTTGATAAAGCTGTTGATTTTCATGTAGGTTGCTTTCATAATAACGATTTTTTAATTGGAAAAGGTACGATTTAACATTTATTTTTTAAAAGAATGAAAAAGAAAATGTTGATAAAGTCTAATTGAATTAATAATGTTGATGTTATGTGATCATTTGCATTGATTCTTTTCATATGTGTGAATTTTCTTATGTTTGTTGCTATTTTGTATAGACAAAAAAAATGAAAAAACAAAATAGGGATTAGTTGGTGTCCATAATTTGAGATATGCTAGCAAATGTATTAAGAGCATTGTTAAGAAAATTAAAAATAATATATTTTTTTAAATACCAGTGTTTAAATTTTTAAAAAGTTTAAGACAGACTATTTAAGATTATGTTACCATGTTGATTTTTTTACCTAAAGACATAGTTTTATTATAGCACTTTAATTTTGATATAATTTTTATCTTTCCTTTTCATAATATCTCTACTTGATTTGGACACCATTCTAACGTTTGATAAAGAGTGTGAGACTAATTTTGTACAAGAAAAGCAAACTAGGGTGAAACACGAAAGAAGTAAGAAATAACGTGTTAAAAGAAGCATTTCTCCACTTTAAACGTGTGACGGTGGCACGTGAGTCAAAAAAGCATAGTAGTCGGTTAAACTAAAGCATAAAACACGTTCAGTTCTCCACATTTAGTCGGTTAAACAAAACAAATTAAATTTAAATTAAGAAAAATGCTAATAAATACTTTACTTTTTTCGTTAAAAAAAACAAACAAATATTTTTATTGTATTTTTTATCTAGAAAAGAGGTCCGGTGAGCTTATCTCAATTGGCAGAGACTTTGCATACTTATGCAGAAGCCGAAGTTTAAATCCCGGACACCTCACTTCTCGATATTTAAGTACTGTTTGCCCAAACTTTTTCGGTCTAAAAGCCACTTTAAAACAAAGTTAAAATAAAGCCCTTTGAGAAGAAAAAAAAACTAAAGCTGTTTGGTTTCTTTATTTTTATTTTTAATTCCAAAGTTATTTTTAAGTTAAAAGTTGTTTGGCAAAATATTGTACAAAACTTTGAATTTATTATTTTTTTAGTGGTGTCCGGGGTTCGAACCCGAGACCTTGCATATATTTATGCATTGTCTATAAATAAAAAACTTTGAATTCATTATGAATTAACATAATAAATAAAAAAATGCTTAAAATATCTTTTGAAGGGAAAAAATGTTTAAAATATAAAAGATATTTTTTTACAAATACTATATCTACTCAATGACGTTTATTTTGTGTAACATGAATACAAATTCGTATCATCATATAAAGGACTTGTTAAATATTTGAATAGGAGAAATAATTTAAGGAGGCTCAAATAATAACATAAATAATATCAAAGTAGTTTGGAAAATTAAAAACATAATTTATCTTGTTTAAAAAAAAAACATAAATCATCACAAACTCAAACATTTATACTCTCCATCAACGCAACTCCTATTTGATTTCTAACTCTATTCATGTAGCCTCCATCTTGTACTCTTCCTGGATTATATGAACCGATTTCTTCATTTATATTGTATTCTTCGTCACGCTCAATCATATATTCAGAGATAACATGACATTTATTAAACTCTTCATCTTCAACTCCACACATTCGAATAAAGTTGTGGATTGAAGAATATATCTATGATATGTATATGGTGTGTATATATAAAGAGTATAGTTTATTTTCTCTTTTCCAATTATAATGTATAGCAAATTTTGTTATAAGAGTACCATATTTTTGGTGTCATTTAAAAAGATAAGAATTTATATTATATGATATTATATTTGTTATATTGTTGGGGTCATTGAAAAAGACATGTTTAGTTTTTTTAACAAGAAAAAGATATGCATAGTTTGTTATTCCCTCCATTCCTTTTTAAGCGTTTTTTCAAAAAATTTACACCAAAATAGCGATGTGTATTTTAGCAAATTTTATTCCTTTTATACCCTCATTTTAATCCACCAATAAATTCCTTTTTTTTTTGCATACACTTTATCTTTCCAATAAATTTAATATGTTATCTTTCTCTAGTAGCAAACAATTGTCAGTTTTTTACTTTGTTTAAAAAAAAAATAAACTTTAGTTTTCCAAACAGATATCATTAATTAGTTTTATTGAAAAGGATAAAAGTAATTGATAAAGGGTATAATTGACAAATCGTACCGTTAAAATACCAAAAAGACAGTTAAATAGGAACAAAACATTCACCTTAAAAGAGACTTAAAAAGGAACGGAGGGAGTACAATATAAATGTGTAAAATATATATAAGTATAATTTTTTTAGGCATCTATACTTGTACTTTTAATTAAAATTAAAATTTTATAAAAATAATTATTCGCATTAACGTAACAAAAAACATACATACGGACATAAAATATTACTTTAAACGCCAATGTGTATGTGTATATTTGTGAGGTTGAAGAAAGGGAATAAAAATATTTGGTGTCATTCAATGACGACATGAATAAAAATATTTACGAGATTGTGGTAATTAAACGATATTGAAATTAAATATATAAGTGATAAAAAGATAATAAAATTCCTTCAAAAATAGATTATAAAATTAAATGGAAGAAAAAAACAAATTGAAATATAATATTAAAAAATAAAAGAAAAGGTTGCCAACGTGAGTTGAAGAGGGGTGTTTGTGAAATAAATTGGGAAGAAGTAGTTTTTGAAAGTAGCATTTAACAACTTTTGGTTAAAGCTCATTTCATTCAATTTTATGCATTCTAAGAAAAGTACTTTTTTTCGAAGGTACTTTATTGATATTGTGTTTGGCCCAGCTTCTCCTTAAAAACGTAGAGAAGCTGAAAAAAAGTCGGGTCAAACGGTACCTTAATTGTGTGAGCTCAAGCCATTAGACTACTAGACCAAAAAAAATGAAAAAGAAATAAGGTCAAAATACTTTATTTTCGATTGAAAGATAAATAAAGTATGACGGATAAATTGTTTCCGTTAGAAATAAAATTTAGGTTCTTCGAACGACTGTATCATAAAGAGAAGTTCATTAATACTTGATCTCAATTACTTAGTTGACTACATTTGTATTTGAAAAGAATCAAATATAGTAAATTATTTTACGTACCATTTGAAGGTGAGGATGTTATATTATGTTTAAATCTCATGTTTGATGCACTAAAGATATACGATAAAATAAATCATTTTTCAATCTTATCCTGACTTGTCTTTATAATTTTCATCTTGAGTATAGGCCAAGTTACTGAAATTAGAAACTATCCTAATAGAATTATAAATTTATTCCTTATTTATTACAATGATATTCTTTCATTTTTCAAATATTGTCATTATTTACTTATTTATAATTAACGTTTTTAAAATATTTAATTAATTACGAGAGTAATTTTCTCATTTGATTGTAATGATATCGTACTTGTTGTCATGTGGCTATCAAACACATAATATGATTATCTCATTTGTCTCTATCTAGCTCCATATTATATCATGTCTCTATCTTATCATGAATATCTCTTAAAGTGTAAAACATATTTTTTCAATACAAAATTATTATTTTTTATTTGATTAACAAATGCTTCGAAAACAATCATTAACATAATTATTAAATTAACTAAAGTCATCGGAGATTAACTCAGTTGATGAAAACATTTTATAATATACCAGTGAAAAGACGGCACTCACGTGCCCGTCTTTCTGCTTTTTTTATTGCGCTCACGTATTAAAATTATGAACAGTATTTTTTTTTATGAAATTTTGATTTTGATTAAAACTAAAAATATAAATGTTAGTTGCTTTTAAGTTATAACAAACCAAATTAACCATGATTATCTATTTCAATGACACCAACAATGTAACAAAAAAAAAATCTAAATTCTTTTTTTAATGACATTAACAACAATCTAAGTTGTTTAAGGGTATAATTGAGATAATGAAAAAGTAAGTATAAATATACTCATATAGTTTGTTACACTTTTTAAATGATAAAGGAAAAAACTATACATATATTTATTCATATCGTGTTTGTTACATTTGTTTTATTATTTTAATTTATTCTTATTTATAATTTTTTTTGTGAAGGAAAAATTTATTCTTATCTATTTGTTACATATGTTATTTTTATTAAAAATTTAAGGTATTTTTAGAAAGGAAAAATTCAATCCAAAAGTGCTGAAATTGATGGTTTTTTTATATATAGTATTAGCATAGATATGGGTTCAAGTTTGGATTTCAAACACTCATTTTATTTAGCTTAAAGATAAATTTCTAGCTACAAAACTACTTCAATAAAAAAGAATTCAATTAACTACATCCTACGTCTCTATATGTAAACTCCCTTTGCTTTTTTTTTCACATTTTTTTAAAAAAGTTGTTAGTATAATTAATATGTCTATTTTGTGTGTCAATATTACCAAATTGTCCTTTGTTTGTATGCGTATTAAATTTGATTTTTCGTATTTCAAAACAAGATAGTAATATTAATTAAGGGTATGTTTAGGGAAAAAATGTATCTACTAGTTTGAAAAGAGATTAACATTTAGGAACAAAAATAAAGTCAAATCTCTTATTCCTTAAAGTTAACCCGAACGCAAAATGCTGCCCTAGATTTAACCTAACTTCAATGATTAATTTTACTGTATTACCCCTATTTAATTAACCCTATTTAATTTAATCAAAATGTTATTTTCAAATACTTCTGAAATCTCTTATTCTTTAAAGTTAACCCGAACGCAAAATGTTGCCCTAAATTTAACCTAACTTCAATGATTAATTTTACTGTATTATCCCTAATTAATTAACTCTGTTTAATTTAATCAAAATGTTATTTTCAAATACTTCTGAAATCTCTTATCTCTTATTCCTTAAAGTTAACCCGAACGCAAAATGTTGCCCTAGAGGTCTTTTATTCCTTGAAGTTAACCCGAACGCAAAATGTTGCCTTAGATTTAACCTAACTTCAATGATTAATTTTACTGTATTACTCCTATTTAATTACCCTATTTAATTATATCAAAATGTTATTTTCAAATACTTCTGAAATCAAAAACAGCAAATCACTCCTAAATTCAATCCAATCCTATTTTCACTTCTATTTTTTTGAAATTAGAGATCACTCCTATTCTGTTAATAGATCGCTCCTATTTTTTTGAAAAAACAAATCGCTCCTATTGATCCAATCCTTGCTTAACAAATTATCCTATTTTCCTACCTCATATGATACAATACAATAATTCTATTAATAGATCTCTTTCTTACACTCATTTAACGTCTCAACACTTTAGCAATTGGGTAAATAATTTATGTGTTGTTTTATAAATAATTTATGCGAATACTAAACAATATGTCAGACCCATACATCTGCCAAAAGTCTAGTGAATGATTAAATATACGACGGAGGGAGTAAATACTAGGGTAGGATATTTTCAAAGGGAAAAAAAGACAAGGCAGAAAAACGGGAAAAGTGGGGGAAAAACGCTCGTATGACAAGACACTTAATTACTTTTACCTCTTTTTTTGTTTTAAATAACTTAAGGAAAATGTTAACCAGTGCCCACAGACATTGGTTAAGCAGGCAAAAAAAGTAAGATTTTATTGAAAAATGGTATAATAATTAGTTGGTCAAAAGTAACCGTTTATATTTTCAAAACAATTTTTTTATTTTTGGATTCCTTAAATAGTGTCTCGGAGACACCGGTTAACGAGACCCATAACTTAACTACCTTTACCTGTTGGGATAGATTGGGCAACGTCGAATTCATTTTATCTTTTAAATAAACAACGTTAAAAATTTACTGTTTTCTTGAGAGGTTTTTTTACTGTTGCAGGATATTTTTTCGTAAAAAAAATTGCTGTTGTATATATTTATCAGAGAAATACACTGTTGTATATTTGAAAGGAGGATTAAAACAAATTTCATAATACTTTTTTTTTTTTAGGGAAAATTTCATAATACTTAATGTGTTATAATAAGTGGTTTTTTTTTTGTTACTATTATAATAAGTGTTTCATGATATGTTTACGGTAAGTATATATTATTGAAATTTTCATTGCAGTATTGATTGTTTTAAAAGATATTTTAAGTCAATTATACGTTTTACGATTTTGATTATAGATAGATGTACATACCTAAAAGGTATCCTTGTCCTAGACTTCTAGTTGCCGAAGAATAGTGGTTGATTTGATTGCGAGGAGATCTCAAATTTTCATCCTTGTTTGTGTCCGTGGAAAGAAAAAAAAAAGGCATGTACATGTGTATGACTTAAATTTGAAAAGATAAATAAATAGTTGATAAAATTCAATTTTATGTTGATAATATCATAATAGATTGATTTAAACAATGTGAAATTTAAAAAACGTAGTAAGATATTGGGGTGTTCAAAACCGAACAAATCCAATAGAAAAATCGCAAACCGAACCAACTCAAATCGAAACTGCAAAAAACCACATTTTGTTTGGATGTATTCATATTACTTTTTTACTCAACCGCATGGTTTGGTTTGATTTGTGGTTTTCATTTTGCCAACCAAACCGCAACATAATAAAAACACTAATTAAATTTATGTCACCTAAACCAATACTCATAGAAACTCAATGAAAACTTTTATAAAATGACATATTTTTTCTCCTGTAGGTTTCTTCATTTCTTTTTATTTTAAAAATGTATTTATATGATACTTGAACTTTTAAAGAATTATAAAATCTTAGTATTTTAATTTTTGTCCACGTTTTTAATTTGGTTTATGTTGTTTGGTGGAAATGAAAATGTAATGTGTAATGAAATTAAAAATATTGTCAAAAACATTGTTGAAAATATGTTGTGTTTTACCTTTTTAACTTAATTTCAATATTAGAAACAAAAAATTGTATTGGCTCGAAAAAACCGCACCAACCGATCCAACCCAAACCGCATTGGTTTAGTTTGGTTTTGTTCGGATTGTCTTTTAAAAGTCAACTGAAGCAAACCAAACCGCAAGTTTTTTTATCTTGCAGTTCAAATGACTTTTAACTTCAGAACCGAATCAAACCGCACCGCAAACACCCTTAGAGAACTGATTTTTGCATATGGAAAAAAAATTCAATTTTAAGGACAAATTCATATTCACCTTGATTGAAGAAAATGTTGCTCTCACTCCTCTCTCAATAAAATTCATCACTTCTACACAACGGCGGTCAAAACTTTATACTTTAAAAATGACAACAAAATTAAAAGTGAAAATAACTTTTTGGATAAAATAAAATGTAATTGAATTTTATATTTGGTCCTGTAATTGAAATATTTTTGTGGATCTAGATAAGTTTTAGGTAAACTACAAAACCAAGTTTCGTGAACTCTGATGATTTTATTCAATTGAAAATAAGGGACAATATATTAACAAATATATTTTTACAGAATACTTGTACTGTAACCACAAGCAGCATTGTTCCAAAAAAAACCACAAACAGCAAACGGCTCTTCAAATAACCAAAAGATGTATCCCATCTACAATTACGTCTCATTTCACACACTGAAATAATTATCTCAAATTAAATATTTTAAAGTATGTTTCCAAAAGTATAATTTAGTTGTTAAGGACAATGAAGTGTAACATATGTGGTTGAAATTCGAAATCTAGACATCACAATTTTAATTACTTGATCTTAGAATTTGTGGTTGTATCTAACAAAACTCTACAAAACCACATAAAAACAGCTTGAAAGGTGATGAATATCCCCACTTATAAATACATGACATGATCATGTTATATTTTATTCGATGTAAGACTTTTTTAACACCTTAAAAGAAAAAATCAAAACAATCATGCACATTGCGCACAAAGCATTTGTAGTAGACTATTGATGGCCGGGTGAAAAAGGGATGAAAATTAAAGCTAATAATTCAGATTCCTTTTTGGGTTATGAGAATCTGAAATCTTACTCCCTAAGAAACATCAACTAGTTCACAACATTTTCCTTAAAAACCTAGACATTCTTCTTAAGGAAACACTTCACTTTTCACCGATCAATACTGGACCGTAATCTTAATCAGGTTCTTTCTCTTTGAGTGGTGTAGCAAATATTTTTTCTAATTATGAAAATTTAACACAAATGTATAATACAACCTAACCCGTACGAAACTCAGAGAGGAAAAACCACGTTTAGAAAGAACCCATTAATCACTCTATCATCCTCATGATTAGACCCTTCAACAGATTTGACAGGCAGAGAAAGTGCCCAATTTACAAAACCACGTTTCTTTTATCTTATGTGTTACTTTTTGTAAAAAATAAATAATGCTTTTTTTTTTAGGCAATAAATAATGCTTTTTACAAAGCAACTAACAAAGAGCTACATTATGTATTCCGACTCCAAGCCCTCTCATTTCAGGATCGGGGAATCTACTCCATAATTGGGGGATTGACTAGAATCCAAAAAAAAAAAACGATTCTATTGAAATTTTTTTCCAAAAGAATGGTTTTAATAAAATAACTATATTTTGTTAAAATTATACTTAAAAACATCCAAATGTATAAAAGCGTTTCTACTTTTCTAAACTAATTTGGATGGACTTAAAATTATTTGGATGAAGATTCATTTTGATCATATACCATCTCCAAACGAGTCAATTTAATCATTCACCAAAATAAAATTCAAAGTAGTTTGTGATATTTTAATATTGAAGAAAAATTAGTACTATGTTAATATTACTAATTTATTTTTGATATCAAAATGTTAAAGACTAATTTGATTTTTTCTCTAAATAAATGATTGAGTTTTACTTTTGTTAGGGGCTAATTTAACTCAACAAAATTGTGAACAACTAAAATAGATCTTCACTCAATTTATTTTGACTTCTAAAAATAAGACTAAGTATACACCGAATAACTTTTTTTTTTATAATTTAAAATAGTAAAGCTTTTTGTACCAAAAAAAAGTAGTAGGCTTTGGTAAAAAATTGTGCATTAATTGCAATTTGTAATATTCAATTTTTCACTAATTTTTTTATTTGAAATCTTTACACAATTTTTTTTTGTGGTGTCTGGGATTCGAACCTCGACCTTTGCATATATTATACATTGTTCTTATCAACTGAGCTAAGTTCACGGAGACTTACACAATTTTCTTTAAGTATTTGTCATTAAGACCTTTTTAAATTATCAAGATTAAAAAATGAAAGATAATAATTAAAAACAATTTTGACAATTTAAAACAAATAAACTTTGTATATTTATCTCATTCAAGGCGGCCGACCTACTCTCTATTTTCGAGAACTAATGCACCTTGCTTTCACACCCCCAAATAATATTTCGACACGTGTACACGCTGACGACAAAACCCATAAGCCGACCTCAGTGGACCCTACCGCAATTGGAACCTTATGTTAACATCGGCCCCACCACCAGCATTCACAACCACTCACAATATGGTTTTACACATTAAGAAATTTGTCTTTGAAAATGAGAAACAAGTTAAAAAGAAACACATAATAATCATTTGTCTTCGAATTCTATCTAAACAGAGAAAAAAAATTTTAAATTAATAAGTTGAATGATGAGATTGGAATATCAGTCTTATATGTATATTTGTTTTGTGAAAAACGAGTATCCTCTGCGCGTAATTTTAAAGACAAATTTTTTGAGCAGGTTGTTTCCACAAATTCGAAGGCTCGACTCTGCAAGTAAAAAGAGACCCGTAGTAAAATAAACGTATTTTTTTAAAATAACAATGTTTTATTTAAATTTTCTACAGATCTCGTTTCTTTATTTTAAAATATTATTAAATTTATATTGGGATAACAAAAAAAAATCTTTGTTTTGAAATACTCCATCCGTTTTCAATTTATAACAAAATTGACTTTTTATTTTTATTTTATTGGAACCACATACATCATTAATTGAATGAATGAATTTAAAAAATCGATTTTGCTTATAATTAGAAATAGAGGGGAGTATCACGAAAACAACCAAAAAAAGTACTATCATTTGTCGTTAAGTAAAAGTACTTCAGTGACTTTGTGTTGGGTGACTTTAATGTATTTTAGAGGAAAGAGAGTGATGATTGAATGTTTAAAATAAATTATTTTGATAAGAGAGTATTATTGGTTAGGAGAGAGATAAAGACAAAGACACTCAAAGACACCCAAGTACTACACGTAAAAGTAGTAGAACACACTTTTTACATTTCAATGTTACATCAATGTTAACAAAATCTCTAAAATGCATATACGAAGCAAACAAATCTCAAAATGCAAAAGATCTAAAAAATACATTTTACATTTTTACAATTCAATGTTACATCATTTATAATAAAACCTAAAATATACTGATACAAAGCAAACAATCGTAAAGACTCACACAAGTTCCACCACGCACAAATTTAAAAAATGCAATGTCGTAGATTTGAGGTCACAACATGATTTTCTTTCATGTACACTCTTTTTACTTAATCTTTAAAGTTTTCAAATGCGGTCGAACAATGGGAGCAATAATTGTGAAACACATGTATTTATAATAATATGATCTCTTTTATTTTTTCTATTATCATATTTAGATATAGCACCTTTTTCCAAGGATTACATTTTCATTTCCTTTCTTCCCCACTTACTAACCCAATATTTACATCATCAATCACAAAACTTAGGTATAATAATTACTTTAGTAAAACAAACCTATATTAAAAAGACTTACTTGTTTTGCTACACGCACGGGTACGTACACCCCATTCTTTTTGCTAAATGCACCACCAACTATTTCACAGATGTCTTTTATTTTCTACTACCTCAACCTTTTCCACTTCTATTTGGATTTTTGCTATATACACAAAACACTAGAAACCATTGTTTATCTTAAAAAAAGTAAAAAAAAAAAAAAAAAGAAAAAGGTACTTGCATTAGTATATATATCAGGGGCATTATAGCAAATAACTTGAAAATACTAACTATCTAATATTCTAAATCAAGCCCCCCCAATGGAGCTCTATGTGGTATTCCCTTTCTTCTCTTGGCTGTTCTGTAAGTAACTGAAGTTGGGGGTGGTGTAGATGGTGTAAAGCTTTGAACTTTGATTTTCTTTTGACGGCTATGAATGTTGTTGCTACTGTATGACTCCTCAGAATCTGATGCCATTGCTGTTAAATGTCTCTTTTTCTTCTGGAAGTTCTTAGATGTCCCCACAATCTGTAATTCACATTCACATTGATTGATTAATAATCCAATTAACCAAAAAACAAATCAAAATTGAATACAATTAACATAAACTTGTTGAACACATAATAGTATGATTTTGACAAAGATGGGGTTAGAAGTCAATATTCAAATCCCAACATTCATGGTTTTTTAATGCTATGAAGAAATTTATGCAAAAGATTAAATAGAAGGATACAAGAGTCTCGTGAATCAAATGGTACCCATCATGAAAAAGTCAACTCAACTCAATTCATTTTAACACAAAAAAAGTTTCTTTACTAGCTTGAAAAGAAAGCAAATACATCATCCAATGTTGTCAATTAATCACAAACAGCAAAAAATATTAGTTTGTTCAAATTCCGCTACACAACATTGTTATAGTGCATCTATAGTAGCTCACTATAGCTGAGCTATTCAAAAACATTTAGCCCAACAATAGCGATTTGTTCAAATTCTGCTACAAAATAAATTGATGAGAATACATTGGTGGAAAAAACCAAGTAAAGTAAAGTATAGTAAATTACCTTGCAACCAAGAGAACAGAACCTGAAGGAATCAAGAAGGCTACGCTCACAAACTTCACAAGTGTTTGTGACACCTTTCCCTGGCCTTGGTTGAGGCCTTTCATTCAAAAACACAACCCTTGCACTGTTGATAATGTAGGTTTGAACACCAGCAATGTCCAAGTGTTTCTGAATCTCATTCACCCTTATCACATCATGGTATGAAGACCTCCTAATCTGTTCAAACCATACAAAAAAACAAACTTTAGCCCATTAATTAAACATTAGACATCAATGGTTAAACATTATTCACACACATTGAAAAAATAGCTGAAAATCAGTAAAAGGTCACATTTTTTTTAAAACCCATTTCGGTAACAACACTTAGATCTCAGCACAGAAAACAAAAGTGGAACTTTTAACTGAAATCAACCTAAAAAAAGAACAAATCTATAAGTAGCCCATGAACCAAAATGTGTCAGATTATAAGTTTTTCTACAAAAAGTAAATATTTTTTTGATGAATTGATTCAATAATGAAGACAAACCTGAATGTAACGGTGGTCTTTGTGATAAGCAAGACAGAGAGAACAGAGAGGACCATTCATACAATCCAAACAATACATATTACATTCACTCTTGTGAGAATCGGCATGTATCTTGCATTGAACAAAGAAAGCTTCTTTCAACAATGGTTTCAACCATGGTGGCCATCTGTTATCATCATCATCAGGTCCTCCAGCACCCTATTCAAAAATCAAATCAAATCAAAAATCATTAAAAACAGAACATAATACAATGTACAAAAAAACAGAACACGTTAACATTAAAAAAACAAAAAAGAAACCATTAAGAATTTAGTGATAGATTGTGCATACCATGATTCTCCTGTTCTTTGGTTTGATTTCTCTGACACTGGTGTTTTCTTGATTTTCAATTGCCATTGGAGTGTGTTTGGTTTGAAGTTTGAATGTGAAAAAGTGAATGGTGTTTGGTTTTTTTAGTAGAGAGAGAAAGAAGAGAGAGAAGCAGAAAAATAGGGTTTGAAGTTGAGAGTTTGAGAAGTAAAGAAGAGTGAGGGAGGGAATGGGTTCTTGTAGGGCTTGGAAGCGGTAGATAGCGTTTTTTGTTAGAGAGAGGGGTAAGGTCGTTCTTATCCTCACAAAGTCTTCATCCAAACCTAGCTCCAAACCTCGTTCCGAACCTCAGATGCGTTGGGAGTAAGGAATCCACCCCCTTCTTTCCTTTTATTTATTTTATTTAATATTGAATCAAATCAATTTGTAATCTACTCTTTCCACATTTTAATCCGATTATGTAGGTATTTTAATATTTAAAATTTAAATAATAATCGGTAAATTCTTTCAAACTTGTGGAATAGTACAAAAAAATTTCAATGAATTTAGACAATTGTTCTTAGGCATCCAAACTGGCTTGAAATCAGATCGTAACTTTCGATGATTTTTTTCTTCCTTCAAACGGTCGACTATTTTCAACATAATGTCATTCAAGAGCAATTGTCATTAATTTAATTGTTCCTTAGTTTTTGTATAAATCTAGATACATATAGGCCTAAACATATTGAGGTTCACCCCAAACAAACTTGAACCTTCTCCGTCCAACAAAGAACCTTAACAACTAACCTTCCATGGTTTCGCAACACTTTAACGACTAATGAAAATCAAGTACAATATTGATAGGGCATTGTGTGTAACAGCCCCTCATCAACTCTCCAACAGCTCCACACGACTGCCTACAAAAGACACCCTTGATAAATTTAAAGCACATAATCTCTAACATTACAACACTTTACACTCTTTGATCTCATATTGTCATGAGCTTCAAAATGCCTGTAAGTACCCTCAAACTTTTTTTTTTGGGTAGATAGACGAGATGGCAAAACCATCATAAACTCACACACAAAGTGGAGGTACCGGCCTTCGAACCCCGGTCATGATGTCCAGCCTAACAATTTCGACTTTTTTTGCCAGTTGAGCAAAAAGACACCAAACATTTGATGGGTATCCTAAACAAATATTTTGATTTTAAGATTAAATTGATTGATATTCTTTAAGAGTGAAATGTAGTTATCGTCCCCAAATTTTGTTAGGTCACGAGGGGAGCTCGGGGGACCGTCTACATCGAGGCTAGAATAACCACACTAGTGAGAGAGACACCACACTCTTACCAAAAACCTTAAGGTAATGGGTTTATGGGTCCTCTTACTTATAAGGTGTTCAACCTTTACTCTTTTATCCGATGTGGGACATATAACTCACACTTGTACACAACAACATTCCCCCTCAAGTGTGACTCCATCTATTCATCATGCTCTCCCTTCAATCAAAAGCTCTTACTTTGCCTGTATTGTCGTTGCTGCTTTCTGCGCAACGACCGGCTGCCTCGGTCACATCCTTCGTCGAATTGGGGCTCTGATACCACTGTTAGGTCACGAGGGGAGCTCGGGGGACCGTCCACATCGAGGCTAGAATAACCACACTACTGAGAGAGACACCACACTCTTACCCAAAACCTTAAGACAATGGGTTTATGGGTCCTCTTACTTATAAGGTGTTCAACATTTACTCTTTTATCCGATATGGGACATATAACCCACACTTGTACACAACAACAAATTTAACAATTGTGACAATGATATTCCTAAGATTAAACGCAGTTAGCCCCATATTTTCGATACCTCGATTTTAACCCGAAGTTTACCTCATTTTGCTTTTGTTAGTCTCCATTGAGATCTTGACTTTTTTCATATTTTATAAAAGTCATAACAATTGTAAAACTATAAATAATATACATGCCTTAAAAAAATATGCAAAAATAATTTTAAAAAATAATCAAGTGAAATAGTGTCATTTATGTATATGCAAAATCAAATAATTCTGAAATTTGTGGGTCAAACTCGAGAAACTAAAACTTGAAGGACCAAAATCAAGCAATTATAAAATTTGGGGTCAAAACTACATTTAAGCTTATTCTTTAATTTAAGAGATTAAGTTTCCATTTTATATATTCTAGGGATTTAATCGATCGACTGTTCCAATTCAAGTAGAAAAATACCTATTTTTGCATTTAGATTCAGTATAATAAATAGTATTTAATTAAATTGTATAGGCGGTTATTTGATTTAGCGGAGATACTTGAAAATGGCAGAGTCAATTTTTTGCTTAGGAGGAGAAATTGATGGGGAGTGTAGTGACATTTTATCTAACGTTTATTTACAGGTTGGTGTGGAGAATAAGTGGAGCTGGAGGATCACGCCTGACGAAGGGTACACATACAGTGGTGTTTGTCAAATGTCAACTGAGGTGGAACCAAATGCTTGACATGATTTACAAGCAATAATTTAGAACAAAATAATTTCCTTGAAGATATCTATTTTTGTGCGGCGGCTACTTTAGATCTGCATCCATCCAGAGAATATTATAGTTCAACGTGGAATACTTCGACATAATATGAATGTGTGTGTTGCAGGTTGAAGTGAAGCGGAAAATGTGAATCACTTACTTTTAGTAAGTGACCTTTTTTTCTCGAAAGCTTTGGATAATCACAGTCTTTCGTTTAGTGCTATAGGAGGATTCTAAATCATTACAGTCAAGGATGCGTGTTGTGTGGTCTGCTTGTGTGTGAGTAATTTGAAAAGAAAGGAACAACGACTGTTTTTAGCAATGGGAGGAGTGAATTACTCAATTATTGGGTTGAGTTAAATTATTATCGTTACGGTGATTGAGAGCTAAAAATATTTAACTTTTGATCTTCATAATCGATGATTTAATCCTTTAATGCTTGCGGGGTAGACCAACTATTAACTTCGTTTCTTTTTTGTTTGTGTTATTTTTGTAAGGCTCTTTTGTTATCCCCTTGCACTTCTTATTATAGGAAAATCCATTTTTATCTATACTATATATAGATAAAATAACATGTTTTGACCCTTTTGAGTTGACCTTTTCTCTTTTCACAATTTTCTTCAATTTTTAATACAAATAACACATATAACAAATAGATAAGAGTAAATTCAAATATTAACATAAAAGTGTAAGAAACACGATATGAGTATATATATGTCTAATTTTTTTCTTTATCATTTAAAAAGTATAACAAACTAGATGAATATATCTATACTTGTTTTTACATCATTATTATTATACCCTTAAACAACATTTTCTATAATAAATATTGTTGTTCTTGTCATTAAAAATATAAGAATTTAGATTATATTTTTTGTTATATTGTTGGTGTCATTGAAATGGATAATCACGATTAGTTTGGTTTGCTATAATTTGAAAGCAACAAACACTTATTTTTAGTTTTAATCAAAATCAAAATTTTATAAAAAAAAACCATTCAAAATCTTCAAACGCGAGTACCCTTCTTTTTGCTGGTGGTATATAAAATTTATTTTGGCTTATTCAAAATATACATGTTTAAATTGTATAAAACTCATCTACTTAGTATATGTCATTAAGATGTCAAAGACGAACTTGTTGGATTTCTATGACCATGTGTTTTTTTTGACACATTCTATGACCATGTGTTAGAAATTAAATTGAAGAGTGATAATTGAAAGATTAAATTGATGATTTATATTTAAATATTTAACATTTCATTTTCACATTGTTTCTTTGATCTTATCGTTTTTTTTTTTTTTATCATAAAAACTACTCACTTTCAGTTTCTATTAATTAAACCTTGCTTTCGTTATCAGTGTGATTAAAGCAATTTTTTTCTTCCTGCCAAGCATTCATTTGGGCATGCTTATTTCGTCCACTAGCGTTTGAATTAACTATAATAAGCAATGGTACCCCTTTTTTTATATATGGTAAATCATCTGATGTTTTTATAGGACTGCTCTGGCTATTGTCCTAATCCAACTTGAATTTGTTATCAATAATTCAATATATATGAAAAATCTTTCAATTGTTGACCCAAGTGTACTAGCTATATTGGGTCATGTCCCTACTATTTGTATAAAAAGATGAAACCGTTATTATTCCTGCTGTAATTCTTTGTTTGTCAGTGTAAAAATGTAGACAAGTTAATCAAAATCCTCAACCAAACATGAACTGTATTTGGCAGAAGTTTATTTGATAAAAATGCTTACCATATAGTCATAACCAACTAACCAAGATAAGAAATATTGTGTGGTGGTGTTTGAAGTTTTTCTACAATAAATTCAATGACTAATAACCAATCATATTAATATTGTAAAGCCAAATAAACGATCGGAAGTGTATGCATCATGTTGGCTCTAATCATGTGGGTTAGGTCTTGGTTGGCCATCCCTAATTAGAGTCTATAGCAGAACCACTTATTTTATTCTAGAAACAATAATTGTTTTAGTAAGTAAAATGTTCGGGTTTGATATATCCTTTTAGTGACAATGGTTTAGTTGTGCTATATATAATCTATTCCTTTTAATAACAATGGTTTAGTTGTGCTATATATAATCCGTTAACTAAATATGAGTACATATTGTAAAAAAAATTTGGGTCAAGGAGTAAATATTGTATTTATTTCTATTAGAGATGACAATTGGATTCATACTCGTTGAGTATCCGAAAAAAGTATTAAAGATGTTTTTCTACTGACCTAGGGATTCGATATTTATAGACGTCTATTTTCCTAAATTTTAGGAAAATTAGTTCTCGATGCGAGCCTAATCCTCACGATGCAAGGTAGAAAATGGGCATCTCTTTTGGTTTTATCGCTCTATCTTGCGATGCGGGACTCATAGTGCGTGATGCGAGATAGACAATAGCAATCTCCTTGATTTCCATCGTATTCTCGTGATGCGGGACTTATAGCCAACAATGTGAGTTAGATAGAAATTGACTCCTTGATTTCTTCATTCCTTGCTCATTTATTCTCACGTGAACATCCGTAACAACTATGTCCTAAGCTTAATCAATTACAAACTTGTAAAAAGCATAACACGTTATAGAGTTGTCTCATTCAGGTGAATTTTCATGACTTCAAAGCTTTTTTCTGTCTTTAGATCTCTCATGACTTTTTGAAAGATTTCTTTACAAAATTTGACTAAAACTAACATAAACTTCCTACTTGTTGCTACTAAAATGAAACAAATTGGTGACTCAAAACCCTATATGATTTCTTTTCATCAAACATATTATTGTTAGAGTCAATATCTGCCCTTTGTCTATGATTTTGTCTTCACTCTAGTAGTAAAGTTGTATTTCGTACAAATTTGCAAAATGAATTGTTCAATTTCTTTTTAAAATTTGAAAATTGTTTTATAATTTTAATTTAAGCATGTAGTAGATGATGTAATTTTATCTATTTTTCTCATATTCATTGTTGATTACTCGTACGGATGAACATGTAGTGTGGTAGCCTTCTTTGAAACTTCACTGTTCTTCGTGTGTTGACTTGTTTCGAGACTTCTTTCAACAAAAAAATTAGTACGAGAGGCAAGACTGTACAAAAACTAAACCACAATTTAACAAATTCAATTTTTCATTTTTAATGTTTTTTTTTAAATTAGTCACCCAGTTTAATTGTGATTCAATTGATTGAATCAATTGAAATATCACTACCAACAAAAAAAAAGAATCAATTGAAATATGAACTCACCGATTCAATCTCGGCTAAATTTTTAAAACATCAGCAAACGTGAGTTTTTTTCTTTTACCAAAAAAAATGAGATTTTTTATTTATTAAAATGCTTTTTTGATCCATTAACTATTTTTGAGGTATTAGTTAAGTCTCTTAAGTAATTTTCGTTTTTTTTCAGTTTTTAAATATGTTTCCGTTATATAAGTTGGTTCCTTATGTTAAATGTCTAAGTTAAACCAACTTTGATAATAATCCACCAAAAACCTCATCATTTTATAATCTTACCTGTTTGATCTATTTATTAAAAATTAAACCATTGAATCTTGAAGGTGTATTGTATTTAATAATGCACTATCACACTTAATCACCCTCTTCTAATTGTAGTTGCGTGTAGACGATATTTGGTTCACAAATAAAAATGCATTTAAGTACTTATTTTTCAACTAATAAATAATCTTTTAAAATGAATGCAACTTTTGAACTTTTCTTTTTCTTTTAAATTCTAGGTTAATATATTTAAATTCGTGGAGATTTGTTTGAGTTACTAAATAAGAATTTATTTTAGTTGAAAGTCAATCTAAGCAAGAGTTGGGATGAAGTAGAAAAGATGATAGGATACCATAGACTGCAAGTACAAGTGGTAATGTCTTGGCACTTTCCCTAACTTTTCACATGAGTTGCTAAGAAAAATCTTCTAGTAGGGTACTCATTACATGTTGCTAAGAGACCGATGGCATCAAAACTCCTTGTTTGCCCAATATCCCATCCCATATATCAATCTTCAACAATAATTGCTGGGAAACTTTCAACAGCTTTAAATAATCAACTAAATTTTTAAAAGACCGTTGTTACAATATACCTCAAGTCTATTTTAGCTTTTCCTTCAAGAAACCCTTAAAAAATGGAAATCGATTCCAACCTCAGTTCCTATTTTCTTCACCCTCACTTTCTCATCTCTCAAGTCTAGACAATTAATTAACTAGTCAAAATCTGATTGCACGATTTCATTTTAGCTAAAGTGTATTAAAAAAGTGGTGCAATTATTATTGTTTTTTTTATAAGAAAAAAATGGTGCAATTATTATTTAAACTAAAATAATTTGTATTTTCAAAAAAAAATCTTTGATGTATTTTTTAAATAATGTCCTTAGCTCACTCGTTAGTAAAATCCATTAAATTAATACACTACCTAAGATGAAATCATTCAATCAGTTTAAAAAATAAATAAAAAACATAAACAAAATCATTCAATCAGTTTTTAATTACTATATAAGACTCTATTAAACCGCTAGCCTATAAGATACTTATTCAAAAAAGATACTTATTCAAAATTGTGTAACTAAAATCGAAGTCCAATATATGATTAAAGAATTGCTAATTAGACTTCACTCAATCGAAGTCCAAATTATTTGGAATCCATATCTTTCGGGAATCAAAGTATTAAAATTAAATAATGTGCACACTAGACAACACTCTTAAGTATTAACTACATTTTTATTTGCATCCCCTGCTGAAATATTTTGGTTCGTGGTTCGTGCATATCTTTGATACGATCAATCAGTGGATAAGCACCGATCTCTCTTTATATAATATAAAAAAAAACACATTAGCTTTAGGTTAGGAGGACATTATATAATTTCATTCATGTTATTTAAAGGTGGTGTTACGTAAGATGGAATAAGAAATGTATTTGTATAATAATATTATAAGTCTTTGAAGAATGGTGCATTTTGTTGTGGACTACGTCCAATTGTGAATTGTTTTCATGGTTCCCTTCCTGATTGCTGAATGAATCAACATCAACATATACTAATATTGCATTGTATTGTAGTTTATACTAATAATAGAAAAAATTCATAGGTATGAATTCATCTCCATTAAAAACATTGAATATATTTTTGTCCTGAACTACTTGATATTTTTTTTTGATTATATCGGTATTTTAATTATTGTTCTTGTTATTAAATAACTAAATAAAATATATACATGCGTGACTACCACAGAATACCAGGTTTCACGAGACTCGGTATCAGCAAGATACAATGTTTATTCTCGTAGTAAGGTGCTTTTGTTTTTGTCTTTTTGCAGATATACCTATGTTTTGTTTCCTTGGTTTATTTGGGTGATGTAGTGGGGGAGGTTATTCTTAGGGAAAGCCACTAAAATAACTTTGTTTGATTTTTTCTTTTGAGAAATCTTTAATAGTTTATATCTAAGTTTATACTTTGTTTTCAAAAATAATAATAATAATAATTAAGTTTACACTTTAAAAAGGAAAATAGTGGATTTACAATGCAATGGAAAAAGACACTCCATCTTAATTAGAAAGAGAATTAGACCTCTATGTAACTAAGGAATTTTGGTTGATAGGTTGCAAAATTTCTCGAGTTAATTTACACATCACTCATATTGTAGTTTACAATTAGTTGGGCCAAAGAATCAAATGGTAAAAATATCATGGCGTAATACCATTAAATGAGCTTGGATTTCAAGTTCTAAAACTAGCTTGAACAAGAGTGTCCAAACCCAAATACATCCAATAAATTGAGAATTCGGGCAACTTGGATTCTGGTTTAATTTCCGCATTATCATTCTTAACATGTGTTTGATATTATGTTAAATGAATTTGAATATCATTGATAAAAACTACTTCCTCCGCTTTCAATTATAAATAAAATATTAATTTTTAGATACATTGAATACCCAATGTATTTGGTCAGTAATATGGACCAAATACATCAACTATTTAATGAACTTAAAAAGTAAAATGTTGTTTATAATTGAAACCGGACGAAGTAACTCATAATAAGAGTGTCCAAACATAGCTCGAAAACTTTGCAATGTGAGACTCGATTAAACTTCAATACATAAGGTGTTCAACTTTAGATAAAAGTAAAATAAAAAGAGTGGATATTTTTGGTTTGTATTCCTAAGATTTTGGTCTTTGCTCCCCTAATGGGTGATGATTTATACAGCCTTGGGTGTAGATTGATCGATGGGAGATTGTATTATGGCAAGATAACAAAAGATATCAGGACAAGAGAAGAAATCGGTTTCAGCTAGGCATGATTGATTTTTTTAAAATATCTTAATCACCAGAGTGATTCATGCCAATGAAAAACCTAATTCTTTTGATTATTTCCATTTATTTATTGAAGTACCGAAAAAGACTGGAAGATGAGTAGTAAATATCATGTTATTTATCGACTTGAATTTATGACCTTACTTCATTTTCACGAAAAGATCGCACAAGGGTTAGCAAATGAGTGGTGGTTTTCTTAACTCAGTTATTAATTAATGGAATGTTAAATATGTTTTTACTTGTTTTGTCTAAGTAAAATATTATGTTTCTACTTTTTTTTTACTAAATGTTTTTACTCTTATAAATATATTATGTTACTGTCCTCGTGAGCTTAACTCAGTTGATAGAGACAATGTATATTATATGCAAGGGGCGGCAGAGGCCAGGGTTCGAGCCATGGACATTTCATTTTTCCACATTTAAAATGTGTGAGCTCCAACCACTAAACTATTTGAAGAAAAAAAAAAATATCATCTAACTTAATGTCTTGAGATCAAAAATAGCTCTATTATTGAACTCACGCACTATTTTATTTGTTGGATAAGCCTGATATTTTTTTTCCCACATTTTCATATTTCTTATACCATGTCGGCCTTATCCAATTCAATTGTATTATGTTTCTTGAGAAATTCAATAGTAACTTGATGACTATATTGAAATTTTACAAAATAAAAGTAGTGACCAGACAAATTGATGCGCCTTGTAATTTCATGAATAGCCAACAATATAAAATATATGCTACTTTTTTGGAGGTGAATAGGTGATTAATAGAGTTCATTAGTCACCCAAAACACAAAACCGTCCAAGCAAAATATCTTGTACAAAAAGTGTCATATAGTATGTGCAAGTTGCAACCAAGCAAGAGGGATGAAATTGTCATAATATCTTGCAAATAATTTTCTTATTGCTATATGATGACAATTTCAGTACAAGATATTATGTGAAACCAAGCAGAGGGATGAAAAGTGGCGTTGAATTTAATTGACTTGGTTGGGTCAAAAAAGAAACCTAGCTTGCTCCCCAAACCACACTCTCTCTCTTATTCTCAAGACTCAAGAGCACACCACCATTGACCAAACTTCAACATGCTTTGGCACGTGTGCGTTGACTACAAAGTTTTACCTCACGCGGTTGACCCTACCATGCGGTTTCCGACCATGCACCACTTTTGTTTCATTTAATTTATTTAACTTTTTCTTATAAGTGTTGCTAATAATAGATGTACGGTGGCCAAATTTTATGATGATGCAAATGTTGAAGAATGGTAGGAAAATGTATGAAGACTAATTTAAACTTTTAGGTTAAGTAAGTTTTAGGTCAAAATTTTAGTTGAAAGCCAAGAATCTACGTTGAGTTCTACATGTTTTTTTTATAAAGATTAGTCTATGATAAATGTTTTTCAATAAAGATTAATTTTTTTTAAATGATTGTGAAAACTTTATGGTATCAATTACAAGGTAACTCAAGAAAAACATGATGATTTATTACATTAGGTTAAAAACAACCATATAAAGGAATCTAACAACGAGACATTCTTCCATGGTCACAAGACCAAATCAATAATGTTTGGACACACATAAAATTTTTTTTCTCAAAATATTCAATTATCTTTTTTATCAATTTCCTCTTTATTATTAAGAAAATACTTCTTTATATGTGTGTGACCAAACACTATTTCTTTGGTCCCGTGACCATATTAGAATTTCTCTTTAACAACACATTTTTACCTAAAACTTTAAAATATTTAGTTTATGAGCACTCTCACTTATATTTGTTTAATATTCATTTTTTTCTTTTTATGAGAGACTACTAACTCACACATTCCACGACATATATGTATTAAAAATCTTTGATTATTTTAGTGTACGTTTGAATTGAAATTTGGAAGGAGTCCGTAAATTTCCAAATTTTAATTGGTTATCTAAGACAGAGTTTTTGTCACGGGGATGGATAAAATCATGACATGTAAAAACCTCAACTTTAAGTTTTTTTTTTCAATGATGTAGTCATCCTCACAGATGTTTGGAGGTACTATATCTGGGCTGGCTTTTATTTTGTTTGTTTTTCGGATTGTATTTCTTTGATCATGTAAGGTTTAATATGTGACACTTGTGTATCCCTATTTAAGACACACCTTGTGCGGTAAATAATTATTTAAGGCAATTTCGGCTTTTTCTAAAGTATAAGTTTTCAAATGCAATTTTTGGGGTTCCCTTAGTTTCAACCTATTGCTTATATTGTACTTTTTTTTTATTAAAATAAATAAGTTCATTAATTAATAGAGCATTTTTTTAGCTCTAATATAAAGAAAAAAAGAAGGTAAAATAGGCTAAAAATGCTTTCAGCTGAGGCTTTCCAATGAGATTTGAACTTACGATCCGATGCAAAGCATGCACACGATCATTAGAGGTGAGTGAAGTCTACTTTATGTTCGACTTATTTTGTAATAGTAGTTCAAAATATGTATGTTTTGGGAAATCTAAAATGAGAATTTGAATTGCCTTATAATTGAGTCGACCTTGTTCTAAATGAATTTCAAGTAAAGATAAACTAATTTATAATTAGACTCAACTCAAATTTGATAAAGATAAAGATAAACTAATTTCTTTCTATTTTTATTTTTTGTATGGACGTTGGTGGTTGATCAAATGAAAATCATTTATACACGTTTCTTTTTATAGTGAGCACACTCAATTATTTGCTACACATAACTCCATGATAACCAACTCACACTATAGTCTATGTAGACAACATGCAAGTATTAGATGAGGAAAAAAAAATACCTTTTATGTGAACATTCATAACACTAATGAGCATTAAAGAAAGGACACCTTCTACATCATATTAATCCTACTTCATGATCAAAAGAACAACGTCTGATGCAACGGTTTATGTCATTTGTAAATTTGGAATGGCAAGGGTGTGTGTATCTACAAACACTCCGGCACTCAAGTCTGTATGAGAGAGAAAAAAGGGTTAAGGGTGAAATGAATTGACCTTTGGGGACCTTGTAAAGTCCCCTTATATAGAGAGGAGGTGACAGTGCCGTTGTTAATGGAGGAAAGTCGTTGCTCGGCGGTTACAATTGTAGAAATTGTAACCGTCGAGCGTTATAATGTGGCAATCATGGGAGCCGCTATGATTCTATGTTTGAAACGACACCTCGTGCTGCTGCGAGTACCCCCTCGCGGAGAGGGGGTGTGAAGTGAGTGATTGAGCAAGTATTAAGTTCGGTTTATTTATTGGGCCTGAACAGTTTCGAGCATGAGCCTTTGGACAAACTAAAACATTTCCCTTCCATCAAAAGAATGCTTATGTAATGAAACTGTTATATAAATTATGAAGTTGTTTTCATAAATTATCCCACATAGTTTATTAAAATAACTTCAAATAAAAGTGCATATGAACCATAGACGGATCTACCCTAAGCTTAAGTGTGGCTATGGCCATACCAAATTTCTCTCTCTCTCTCTCTCTCTCTCTATATATATATATATATATATATATCTATCTATCCCTCTCTCTCTCTAAAATAACTTCAATTTTTTTTTTGGTGGTGAAAATAACTTCAAATAAAAGTGCATATGAACCATGGGCAGATGTACTCTAAGCTTAAGTGTGGCTATGGCCATACCAAATCTCTCTCTCCCTCTCTATTTTATTTATTTTTACATATAAAGGATGACTATTAGAGCTATTGAAAGATGAATATTTTTTCAAACCAATATGAAAAATATAATGCTAGAGAAAGTTGACGACTCATTTTATTCAATTGGTGATTGTTAAGGTTTTTCTTTATAAGGCCATAACATAATAACATCAAGAAAGAGAATATGTGATTTCTCAACTATACCCTAATCTCTTGTCAAGTGCTCATATATATTATTAAAAAAAGGAAAAAAATTGGGGGAACATAGACCAAACCCAGTAAAAACACAAATGTGCAGGACAACCCAAACGGGCATTACAAACATTTTAAGCCATACATATAATCCAACCTCCAATGATTAATCCAAAATAAACAAAGGTCGGCTATTTGGTGTATGAACCAACCGTCAACACGGAATAGTCCAAGAACCAAGAACTCCCTGCAACGAGTCAACAAGCAACACCGACTCTTTCGAGTCCAAATAGTCCAATGTTAATCATACGAATGACTAGGATTCCAAAGCAGTCTGAAGTCAACCACAAGGACTGCGACAAATATTCAAACAACATCGACACATCACCATATATTTGACATCTGCAGAACTCAACAAATGTGGATAATAATCAGAGAATTCAAAGGCATGACAACATGACAGACACCAACAACACCAAACACAACCGTGAGATTGTGGTGGCGCACAAAACCGAATCACAAAAAAACCCAGAAAATCGAACTTTTTTTTGCATAATGGCCATAAACTTGATCGCCAACACGATAACGAATCCAACACCAGCAACTCATTGTGGTTTAGGACAGCAAGTTAACAACGCCGTTTCTAGCCAAACCATCCTAATCCTCCGAACCTTGAATTGTGATTGAACAACACATAACACTAGAACCTGCACCACCACGAAATCTGAAAGAGGCTAGGAAAGTCGTCGAAGGACGCCAGATCTGAAACACAACTAAACCAGATCTGCTTTGAGCTGTCGGCGGCGACGACGACCATAAATTACTCGGAAACATATCTAGACGCGAATCACTAGGGAAACACGTTTTTGAGAACAACCGGATCTGTGTTTACAACATATCCGATTTAAGAGAAACACGTTTGAAAAGACGACCCAAATGAAAAACACCCACACAACTGGTTTTTTTCCAGAACTTCGTGCACCAAAGGCGCGGGTTAAGACAGGCCTACAAGATGACAACGAAACCAAAACAACCGTCAACACCGCTCAAAGAGACAAAGGCAAACAGCGGAACAGGAAGGTTGGTGGCGCGGAGGGCAAAACGCCACTCATCACACCACAACATGACAGTGCTACATGTTGACGGATGTGGGTGGAGGCCCTAATAAAACTAACCCTAATAAAATCATTAAAACTATTTTCTTGAATGAAATTATACATAGTTTTTAATTTCATTCGACAAAGTTTTTAACACTATTATTTTATTCACGCTAAAACATTAGTTTTGAATCCGCCCTTGATATTAACATGTTATAAGCCTACTTTTATATGCTCATTCAAATACTTACACATATATTCCGCATCATAGGGTTTATGACACAAGTTGTGTAATTTGGATTTCCTTTTTGCTATAAACCTACTTCAATTTGAATCGACATTCGTAATTTGTATTAAACAAAAAAGAGGTATAAAGAACTGAATAATTGGTCAATCACGTGATTACGAGTATCATATACTGATTCACATCACATGTGTTACTTTTAGTACGGTTATAGGTTGAGCAACAAAAACCAATCTGAACTCGAAAATCTAAGAGTCATCAACAAATATTAACATTAATTAACAAATTAAGTTGATGACACAGTACATAAAACACTGTCCACATACGTATTCAAATTATAGTATTAGCAAATAAGCCGTAGCTACATGACAAATTGAACTGCTTACATTGTCTCTTAGCATACTTCAAAAGAAGAAAAAGACATATAACATTAAAAAAATAATTTAAGTATTTTCTCAATCAATATCAATATTTTTTATAGTAATAGTGACAAGTTGCAGCCGGAAAAAACGAATTATTGAGTTGAAATAATGGGATACAATACAATAATAATCAGAGAGACATAGGCAAGTTACATGCTTCTTTTTGGGGCTTATAATAATGAAAAATTTACTACTTTGGCCATGTAGTTATGTGGTTACGAATTGAAAGGGACCTTGTACAATAAAAAAATCTATAAAGGTAGAACCAAGTGACGGGTCAGTATGTGTGTAAATCACACTTTGGATAACTATGATGACTAGTGGCACAAAAGCTATTAAATGAATATGAGATGCATTAACAAAATGATTTTAATTGTATGAAGAAATTGAAAAGAGAAAATGGTTGTACCTGTACCCAAAACATGTGTGATAGTGATAGATACATTTATATTGAAGAAATATTTACTTGTAACGTTATTTTTTTGCCATAATTCAGCGAATGTGCATATAAAAAAAAATATCAAAGAATGTAGATAGATTCATTGTAGTGGTAGTTGTGACATATATTTCAAGATGAATGGGTTTACTGGGTTATGGGTAGGACCATGCAAATTGCAAGTGGCAAAGACTCTGAGCTTTGATGGAAAGGTTAGTGGAAACGACTTTGAACTTTGTCCTTTTCCCTTATTTATTTTGTGCGTAATTGTTACTGCAACATTTTTGGTAGTTGGATGAAATTACTCTTCTTTTATGCAATAATGATGATGGTGTATATTTTTTTTAACATGTGCATTTAATGAAATAACACAATTATACCACTTTTATGTGTTTTTTTGGACAATATACCACTTTTGTGTGTTAATTCTTGTGTGTTGAGTAATTGGGTCAATATGAAGCAAATGGATAAGTAGAGATGCTAGAGTTCATGATGGATTTATTTAAGAATAAATAGATGATATGATGACAATAAAATATAATTATATTTGGCTTCATTTGCAACTTTCCGCTATATATAGCAATTCTGTTTATAAACTGCTACACAAAATCATGAAACACATGTAGGGTTTCGTCCCTTCGACCGGTACTTTAGGGTATTGGAAAGTAAGTAGCAACGCAGTTCCATTTTAGCTTAGAATCTGCAGCTAGCAGTGTCATTATGAACAACTTTAGATTTTTTTTTCTTTCTGATTCTATAGCCAAAAAAAATTTCAAATCTGAACCCCTATCAGATTTATTTCCCAAAATGACCCACTTTCTATTTTTGATGCTTTTTTTTTGTCCTTTTTCTCATTCCCGCAATTTGAAACGGCGGGAATGAGCCCCCTCTCTGACACATGTCTGCGCGTGACAGGTTTTGCAGGTTTGACTTTTTTTTTGAATTTTTTTTCTTCATTCCCGCCGTTTGAAATGGTGGGATTGGATATTTGATTTTTTTCGTTTTATGTTTTTTGGGACAACATATGTATATTAAAAACACAAATAATAATAAATAAAAACATATTAATGATAATGATGATAAATATTAATTTATTTGAACACATAATAACGTTATTAACTACCGGTTATTTATACTTGGACAATTTCTCTTAATATGACCGGTATGCCGACACAACCCACACAGTCTCGGTGTCGGAGTCCTCTCAACCACCTCCTCGTCCATTTCAGTCCTTATGCGGGTACTATTGGGTCGACCTTTCTTTAGTCTTCGCATGTTTGGATTATGGTAAAGCAGGGGACCGTCGTATGAGAGCCAATAACTCTTGTCGTGGACTACTTTGAATGATGTGTTGTAAATGGAGTAAACACTCTCGTTTTTTAACACAATTGGAATAAGGGTTGTGTAGTCATGGTGAAATGAAGAACACACGACTATGACATGGGAACAAGGCAAATGTAAAGCTTGAAATTTCCCACAATCACACCACCCTGCTTGTAGGTCCACCTTGAAAGTTCCCATTGGCCTTCCCTCCCTGTAGTTGACGGTCTAACGGACTGAGAAGGTATACCTTTCTCGATCAAACTGTTTGACATGATGGGTGTTCGACTTAACAATGTCATCCTAATCGCATTATGGTAATATTCACTGAACAAATCTTCGGAACCTACCCTTGTAGACGCTTTTTGAGCCTTATCGGCAAAGAGACATGCCAGCCTATAGTAGGTTGATTGAACTATATGTGTAATGTAACACCCTGAATTTTTGATCCAAGACATTACGTCTACTTCTTTCTTTTTAGAAAATTATGACTATATTTTTCTTTTTCTAACAAGAACTTAACAAAAATAGTTAAACTAATCTAAATACGATTCAGAAACCCAAATTTGTTTCCCCGCATACACGCTTCAAGCAAAACATCAAGCACGCATGAATATTTCCTCTGGTACCTAAAATATTGATTGTAAGGGTTAGTCTTCAACACCCATGAATGAAATCAATAATAAACTAAGACATCAAATATGAATATACAATCATCATCTAGTAATCGTGTTAAGACATTTCGTTTTAATTTAAAATATTTATCACACTAAAATATTCTAAAAGAAACAAACACAAGCTCAATATATATATTTTTTCTTTTCGAATGAGACACAAGACTCAATGTCAATGCAGATGCATGAAATGCAACTAGACCATGATTCGGATATCGCCCCAATTGGCATAACAATATTAATCGTCCCATTTGACAAAATGATTTTAATCGCCCCATTTGGCTCATGCATATGAATCGCCCTAATTGGCACATGAATAAGAATCGCCCCATTTGGCACTTATGACACTATTATATGCCATGCTATGAATGCAATGTATTTTTTTTCCTTCAAATATTTATAGTTTTATACTCTCAAGCCACATAGCTTATCAATTCCACAAAATCATCACACCTCGAAATTAATAAAATTTCTCAAAACCTCTAGAGACAAAATCAATAGACAGTCACCATAAATCAATATAATTCACAATTTCACATATCAACAATCATATACATCAATCAATAAATTACCAATTTCACAACTAATCAATCATACATATAATTATCAAAATTCACATATTCTTCAAAGTCAATAACAAAAATTATTAAACAACAATTCTTATATTTATTAATAACAATTAATCTCTTCGCTCGTCCATTGAATCAAGAAGCATATCAAATTCAATATCATAACCAATTATTTTCAATTAAATCATGGTCAAGACTAGAGCCCTTACCTTTAACCTTTTTCATACGACAACTCTACAATCCAAAGACGATCACTTGCTAGGAAAGAGTTCAAAGCTTCAAAAGCATAAATCCTAAAATTAGAGACAAGACAGAAATAGGAGGAATATATAGAAATGGTTGGAAAGGAGTTACCTTTATGTCACACGAAAAATAGAACCAAAGATACTAGACTTGAAAATGTACTCGATGAAGGATATACGGATAAGCATGAATGCAAATAATGGCCTTGGATTTTGTTTAGAGATGTAAGAACACCTGAGAGGATGGTGTCTTAAGTGTTTTTCCTTGCAATATATCAAGAGGGGGGTCGTATAATTAAAGAGAAAAGTGATAGGGTTTGAATTAAACAATTGAACTATGAGATCAGAGAAGAAAACGTGAGGTACATCATGTACCAACACAATTAGGCTGAAGAGGTATTAGATAGACACTTAATATGAAAGCAAGCAACAACTTAGCCATGACGGTGCAGAACATGGAGAACGTGTGAGAGAAAATAACAGTAATCAGTTTCATGGTTTTAGAAACAAAACGGGTACTTAATGCATGCTAAAACCTAAAACCATTCCCGTGTTGCAACAAACCAAAGAACAATGCAATTTTGACTTAGTCAAATGGTTACCCCCACCACCATCTAAGATTAACACAAATAATCCCAAAAACTTATAAACAAATTAAATAATTAAAATAACTAATATCTCATCAACTACTAAAAACAAATGAATAATAAGAAAATTAATATATAATTAAATTTTTCTTAAATTCTTTACAAATAAAATAAA